>Ga0302214_1000029_pt1 | contig 87766 bp, 86 predicted proteins | sample II_Fen_N1_3_FD_194584 | JGI IMG/M metagenome (GOLD analysis project Ga0302214, IMG submission 194584) | Peat permafrost microbial communities from Stordalen Mire near Abisko, Sweden - II_Fen_N1_3 | ecosystem: Environmental > Terrestrial > Soil > Wetlands > Permafrost | place: Sweden: Abisko... | reverse complement strand
GCAGGCCCAGCAGCCGGGTCAGCGCATGGCGCACCGTGGCGGTACGCACCGCCGCCCGGTCACCGGCAAAGTGCTGGCACTCGCTGTGTTGCCCGGTTGGTGTGGCCCAGCCAAACCACACGGTGCCCACTGGTTTGTCGACACTGCCACCACCTGGGCCAGCCACCCCGGTCACCGCCACCGCTACTTGGGCGTGGGAATGGGCCAGTGCACCGGCTGCCATGGCGCGTGCAACCGGCTCGCTGACAGCACCAAACTGTTCAATCAGTTCGGCAGGCACACCCAGCAGTTCGGTTTTGGCGGCGTTGGAGTAGGTGACAAAACCGCGCTCGAACCAGTTGCTGGAGCCCGCCAGATCGGTGCAGGCGGCGGCAATCAGGCCGCCGGTGCAGCTCTCGGCGGTGGCCAGCATCCATTGCCGTTTACATAACAAATTGGCCACTAGCCCGCATAAATGCTCGGTAGCTAGCTCTTGATTTGAGAGTGTTTCGGTGGTCATCAGATGAAGACCCGCCACAGGGCGATCACCAGCAGCGCACAAAAAGCCGCCACCAGATCGTCCAGCATGATGCCCCAGCCCGCCTTGCGCCAGGCGCCGGGATCGGTGCGGGGGTCCACGTCGTGGAACAACTGGTCAGCCCAGGCCACCGGGCCGGGTTTGACCGCATCAAAAAACCGGAACAGCGCAAACGCCGCCACCTGCGCCCACCAGCCCATCGGGCTGGCCAGCCACAGCACCAGCCAGAAGGCGACGATTTCGTCCCAGACGATGCTGCCCGGGTCCATCACCCGCATGTTGCGGGCGGTCAGGGTGCAGGCCCACCAGCCCACCAGAATGCTCACCCCAATCAGCACCCCCCACTGCGCGTCCGTCAAGCGGTGGTAGAGCAGCGCAAAGGTGAGCCAGGCCCACAGCGTGCCTGCGGTGCCGGGCGCCTTGGGGCTCAGGCCCGAGCCAAACCCCATCGCCATCACATGGGCCGGGTGCGCCATCATGAAGTGCCAGCTGGGAGCAACAGGCGCTCGCAGCGGCGCCTCGGGGTTGGGCGTGTCTTGGGCGGTGTCCGGGTTGATCTGCATGGGCCGATTATCCGGTTTGCCGGTGGGCCTAGGCCATCATGGGTTCAAGCGGGCAAACCGGTTGTGATCAGGGTCGGGGGGCGTTGCCTGACCCTGCGCCAGCGGGTGGCTGGCTTTGGCGCAGCCTCAATGCACCAGCTTGGATTGCGATGGGCTGTGGCCAAAGAGTTTGCGGTAGTCGCTGGAGAACTGGCTGAAATGGCCAAAGCCCCAGTCTGCGGCCACGTCCTGCACCATCAGGGCGTCTGTTGGCGCTTGGCGCAGATGGCGGCGCGCGCCATTGAGACGGATCAGGCGCAGGTACTGGATCGGGCTCATGCCCAGCACATCCTCAAAACAGTATTGCAAGGTGCGTCGGCTGACAAACAGCTGTTCGCACAACTGCGGCACGGTCAGCGCCTGGTCGTGGTGCGCCAGCACCAGCTCACGCGCCTTGGCCACGATGCGTTGGCGGCGCTGAAAGCTGCTGCTGACCGCGCTGTCCACCGCACTGGTGTCCAGCAGCGCCAGCAATGCATGGAGCAAGATGTGCTGGCGCTCATCGGGCGTGGCGTCAGGGCTGTTGGTGTGGAGCAGCACGGACAGGGTTTGCAGCAAGGCGGCGCGTGCACTGTGGTCCACCTGCAGCACCTCGGCGCCATGGAGTTGCGCCCAGTTGACCTGGCTGGCGCTTTGTTCGGCGGCTTGCAACAAAGCTTCCTGGCGGATGACGATGCCGTAAATGGCGTAGTCGGGTGGGGTGAGCAGTTCAAATTCGCAAGCGCCTGGTCGCACCATGATGGTTTTCTCCCCCGCCCGCCGCCCGTTGATGCGGGTCTGGTCTGAGTGTTCGGGCAGGCCAAACCAAAAAGCATCTGGCCAGACACAACACGACTGACGTACCGCCTGACTGGTGCACTCCCGAAACACCTGCATCTGGGGCAGTTGCAGTTCGGTCAAGGTGCCGTGGAAGGTGCCGCAGGTGATCTGGTCGTAACTTTGCTCCCAATTGGTGAGGTTGTGGGCGTGTTCATCGGCGTCAAACGCTTCGACCATGCGAAGCTGGTGCGCACCGCCCATCAATGGCGCATTCAGTTCCCTGGTGGGCATGGGGCAGGCGGAGGCTGGTGCCATTGTGAGCGTCCTTGAAATGCGGGTCGGAAAGCGGCCTGCTCCCAGCGTCACCGTGGCAAAAAGCTCCCGCTTGAAACTTTGCCGAATTTCGATAACGCCCAAAAGCCGGTCTGGATAAAGATCAAGGCAAGCAAACCCCATGCCCAAACCCTTCTTCATCCTGCAAGCACTTTGAACCTGATAGGAGTACCCCAAAAATGAATCCGTTGGACCCTTCTCACCACAGTGGCACCCATGTGCTCAAACCGGTGCTCAGCACCCTGCAACTCTGGGGCATCGCCGTGGGGCTGGTGATCTCTGGCGAGTACTTTGGCTGGAGTTTTGGCTGGGCCTCGGCCGGCACGCTGGGCTTCACCATCACCTCGCTGTTCATCGCGGCGATGTACGCCACCTTCATCTTCAGCTTTACCGAGCTGACCACTTCGATTCCCCACGCTGGTGGGCCGTTTGCCTACAGCAAACGCGCCTTTGGCCCGGTGGGTGGTTACCTGGCGGGTGCCGCCACGCTGATTGAATTTGTGTTTGCGCCCCCGGCCATTGCGCTGGCGATTGGGGCTTACCTGAATGTGCAGTTTCCGGCGCTGGACCCCAAGCTGGCGGCGCTCGGGGCTTACCTGGTGTTCATGACGCTCAACATCGTCGGTGTGCAAATTGCCGCCACCTTTGAGCTGGCGGTAACCCTGCTCGCGATTTTTGAGCTGCTGGTGTTCATGGGTGTGGTGTCGCCGGGCTTCTCGATGGCCAATTTCACCAAAGGTGGTTGGTCCGGGCAGGACGGCTTCAGCCTGGCGGCCATTCCCGGCATGTTTGCCGCAATACCGTTTGCCATCTGGTTCTTCCTGGCGATTGAAGGGGTGGCGATGGCGGCCGAAGAGGCCAAAGACCCCAAGCGTTCGATCCCGGTGGCCTATATCGCGGGCATTCTGACGCTGGTGCTGTTGGCCATTGGTGTGATGGTGTTTGCCGGTGGCGCCGGTGACTGGACCAAACTGGCCAACATCAACGACCCGCTGCCGCAGGCCATGAAGATGATTGTGGGAGAGAACAGCGGCTGGTTGCACATGCTGGTGTGGCTGGGTCTGTTTGGCCTGGTGGCCTCGTTCCACGGCATCATTCTGGGTTACTCACGCCAGATTTATGCGCTGTCGCGTGAAGGTTACCTGCCGCCGTTTTTTGCCAAATTGCACCCGCGCTTCAAAACCCCGCACCGCGCCATTCTGGCTGGTGGCGTCATTGGGATTGCGGCCATCTACAGCGACGAGCTGATCAAAATTGGTGGCAACACACTGACCGCCAACATCGTCACCATGTCGGTGTTTGGCGCCATTCTGATGTACATCATCAGCATGCTGAGTCTGTTCAAACTGCGCCGCACCGCACCCGACATGGTGCGCCCGTTCAAGGCACCGCTTTACCCGTATTTCCCGGCGTTTGCGTTGCTGGGCGCGGGGGTGTGTATGGTGACGATGATCTATTACAACGCGTTGATCTTCGCCATTTTCCTGGGCTTTCTGGCGCTGGGTTACGGCTACTTTTTGCTGACCAGTCACCATCGTGCCAATGCCATCAAGATCAACACGCTGACCACCAAACCGACCTGACAATATGACCGTGCAAACCCATCAGTACACCCATCGCGTTGGCGCCAAAACCTATAGCTTTCGCGATTTGAAGGAGCTGATGGCCAAGGCCACGCCAGCACGTTCGGGCGACCTGCTGGCCGGTGTGGCCGCCAGCAGTGCGCAAGAGCGTGTTGTGGCCCAGATGGCACTGGCCGAGGTGCCACTCAAGACCTTCCTGACGGAAGCGCTGGTGCCGTATGACGACGATGAAATCACCCGCCTGATTTTCGACAGCCACGACGCAGCAGCCTTTGCCCCAATCAGCCACCTGACGGTGGGCGACTTTCGCAACTGGCTGCTGGGTGACGAGGTCGACAGCGTCGTGCTGGCAGCGCTGGCGCCAGGTATTACCCCCGAAATGGCGGCTGCCGTTTCCAAAATCATGCGTAACCAGGACCTGATCCTGGTTGCCAAAAAGTGCCGGGTGGTCACGCGGTTTCGCAACACCATTGGCCTGCCCGGTCGCATGGCCACGCGTTTGCAACCGAATCACCCGACCGATGACGCCACTGGCATCGCCGCCAGCCTGCTCGACGGCCTGCTGTACGGCAGCGGCGACGCGGTGATTGGCATCAACCCGGCCACCGACAACGTGCCACAGGTCATCAAGCTGGTGACGATGATGAACGACATCATCGCGCAGTACCAGATTCCGACCCAGTCGTGCGTGTTGACCCATGTGACCAACACCATTGAGGCCATCAACCGCGGTGCGCCGGTGGACCTGGTGTTCCAGTCGATTGGCGGCACCGAGGCCACCAACCGCAGTTTTGGCGTGAGCCTGGACCTGCTGGCTGAAGCGCGCAGTGCCGCCTTGTCACTGCAGCGCGGCACGGTGGGTGACAACGTGATGTATTTCGAGACCGGCCAGGGCAGCGCCCTGTCGGCCAATGCGCATCACGGGCTGGACCAGCAAACCTGCGAGGCACGCGCCTACGCGGTGGCGCGCCATTTCAAGCCGCTTCTGGTCAACACCGTGGTCGGTTTCATCGGGCCGGAGTATTTGTTTGACGGCAAACAGATCATCCGCGCCGGGCTGGAAGACCATTTTTGCGCCAAGCTGCTGGGCCTGCCGATGGGCTGCGACGTCTGTTACACCAACCACGCCGAGGCCGACCAGAACGACATGGACGTGCTGCTGACGCTGCTGGGTGTGGCCGGTTGCAACTTTGTCATGGGCATTCCCGGCTCGGACGACATCATGCTCAACTACCAGACCACCTCGTTCCACGATGCGCTCTATGTGCGCCGGGTGCTGGGGCTCAAGCCCGCGCCGGAGTTCGAGGCCTGGTTACAAAAGATGCAGATCTTCAGCGCTGACGACCACTTTCGCCTCAACGCGACCTTGCCTGCCGCCTTCCAAAACGCGCTGCTGCGCCTGAACTGAACCGGACCCGCGATGGATGAGCCAAAGCTTCCTGTCACCCCCAACCCCTGGGCCGTGTTGCGCCAGTTCACCGATGCGCGCATTGCACTCGGGCGCGCCGGGGTCAGCCTGCCCACCGCACCACATCTGGACTTTCAGCTGGCCCATGCCCAAGCCCGCGACGCAGTGCACCTGGCGCTGGACGCCACCACGCTGGCGCAGACGCTGGATGCCGCGCTGCCCAACCCGGTGGCGCCTTGTCAAAGCCTGCACAGCGCCGCCGCTGACCGTCACCAGTACCTGCAACGCCCCGACCTGGGGCGACGGCTGGATGTGACCTCGCGCGAGCGCCTGAGCGTTTTGCCACGCCCGACTGCGCCAGGCTCTGCGCGTCCTTACGATCTGGCCGTGGTGGTGGTGGACGGCTTGTCCGCCTTGGCCATCCAGCAAAACGCGCTCCCTTTTTTGATGCAATTGCAAGAGCGCATTGCGCCTGAGCAGCTGTCCATTGCGCCGCTCTGCATCGTCGAGCAGGGGCGGGTCGCGGTGGGTGACGAGGTGGCCGAGTTGCTGGGGGCCCAAGCCGTTCTGGTGCTCATCGGTGAGCGCCCGGGCTTGAGTTCACCCGACAGCATGGGCCTGTACCTGACCTGGCACCCCCGTGTGGGCCTGACAGATGCGGACCGCAACTGCATCTCCAACGTGCGCCCGGCCGGGCTGTCTTTTGAGGAGGCCGCCCACAAACTGTTTTACCTGCTGGCGCAAGCGCGCCTGCGCCAGTTGTCCGGGGTGGCGCTCAAAGATGAAACTGGTGGTGAACTGGAGTTGTTGGCGGAGGCTTCCAAGAACTTCCTGCTGTGAGGGGTGGTGTTGTCCATCCGATGCCACTGCGTCGAAATGGGGTGCAATCGACCCGTGCGTATGCACGCAGTGGTTCGGGCGCATCGATTTGTGCCCCTTTGTTGATTAAAAATCCCGGCAACGAAAGGCTTACGCCGATGGCGCGCGCAGTTGGCGTTTGACGGCGCTCAAGCAGTTCGCCCTGGGTGCTCTTAAGCAAAGAAAGTCGCCGACAGGGGCTGGAGCGCGGCGCCGACCATGGCCGCCGAACTTCCCGCCTCCGACAGCACCAGACGTGGGCGTTCCGGGGGCGCGTCGTACCGTGGGTGCCAGAAACGGGTCTGGGCAATGAGCTGAAGCCCCAACACGGGTGACAACTGGCCGCCGAAGACGATGGCTTCAGGATCAAGCAGGCCGGCTACAGCATTCACCGTGCGATCAATCTGCGGTCGGCTGCGCGCTACCCAGGCATCGACGCCGGGCCAATTGGGATCGAAGCGTTGCCGGATCTGCTCAATTGACGACACGTCGACACCATGGGATTGCAAATCCTCAAGCAGGTAGCGCAAGGCCGGGCGCTGTTCGGAACCGTCGGGGGCAAACAGGGTCACCTCGCCGGCGTTGCCATGGCGTCCAAAATAGGGCTTGCCGTCGATGATCAGCCCGGCCCCGAAGCCGTACAGGAACGACAAGTAGCAGAAGGTCTTGGCCCAGCGTCCTACACCGACCAGCGACTCACCGATGGCAGCCGCCGTGGCGTCGTTGAGCAGACTAACTGGCAGGCCCAGCGCCGCTTGCAACACGGGTTCCAAATCGACCAGTGACCAGTCGCGCAGCGGTTCAGGCGCATTGACTTGCCGACCGCCGTTGACAAAAAAACCCGAGATGGCCACGCCGACGCCGACGACACGGGCACGATCGATGGCGTGTTCGTGCAGTATCTCGTCCAGAGCGTCATTCACCAGGCGTAGCGCATCCTGAAGTTTCGGGGGAGGCGACGGGAGCTCACGCTGGGCCACGACCTGGCATGCCAGGTCGGCCACGCACAACTGGATGTGGTCGGTCGCCACCGAGATGCCCACCGAATACGCAGCCGTTTGATCCAGCGAAATCAACACACTGGGTTGGCCGCGGCCCCCCTTCATGGGTTTGCCAGCCAGTAGCCAGCCGCTCGACAACAGCTCGTCGACGAGCCGATGCACCCAAGGTTGGGTGAGCTGGGTTTCGGGTGCGATGGCCGAGCGCGGGAGCGGCCCTTTTCGTCGAACGACGTCAAGCACGACGCGTTGGTTGTGGCTCAAGGGTGTGAAGGGGGCATCGGGCATACGTGGTCTAGCGTCTGAGGTATCCGTCGTCGGGTGCTGTAGCCGAAACGCGCCAGCTATGCTTGTCGCCAAATAACATGCGATGAGCATGGTAAACAAGCATGGATGACAGAGTATGCAACATTCTATTCAATGTGTCACAAACTAGTAATATGCTTTGCGCATAATAAGTGTCAGGGATGAGATCCGTTTTGCGAGTTGTCGACGTTTTCAGTAGCTACTTTTCAAAACGCATCAATGTCATTCAATCCATAGGAGTCAACATGCCCCGCATTCGAATTTTTATCCGGCACCTGCAATCCTTGCCTGCGACCCTGGCATTGGGTTTGGGTCTGGCCTGGGTGGCTGTCCCAATGGCCCAAGCACAGACCAAGCGCTGCGTGGATACCTCGATCGCGGCGGGCATGACGGCGGCGGCGCCTGCCGGTTACGACATGCCCAAGGCGTACGACGCGCAATCTGGTCAGCCGTGGACCCGCTCCCGCCTTGCTTACCTGATGCACGACATTCGCGAGCGGATCACGGATCGGCGCGATCTGTTGGTCAAGAGCGAGTCCTGAGCGCTGCCCGTACCGCATGGACCCGCTCACTCACCCGCGCCAGACGTATCAATAAAACTGAAATAGGGAGGACATCGTGGCAGCTGTCAGTATTCAAGGACTCTATAAAACGTTTGGTGGTTTTGCCGCTTTGTCTGAGCTGTCGCTGGACGTGAAGTCAGGTGAATTTCTGACGCTGATTGGACCCTCCGGGTGTGGCAAGACAACCTTGCTGAAGCTGATTTCTGGTTTTCTGGAACCGACTGCCGGCACCATCATCATCAACGGCCAGGATGTGACGAAGGTACCGCCAGAGGCGCGCGACACGGCCTTGTGCTTTCAGTCCTATGCGCTGTTTCCTCACCTGACTGTCCGTGAAAATCTTGAATTTGGTCTCCGCCAAAAAAAGACTCCGGCGAATGATCGCCGTGCCCGAATTGCTGACGTCGCGGCCAAACTGGGGCTTGAACCGCAAATGGACAAACTTCCCAACCAGCTATCGGGTGGACAGCAGCAACGTGTATCGCTTGGCCGGGCGCTGGTCATGCGGCCCAGCGTCATTCTTTTCGACGAACCACTCTCCAATCTTGATGCGAAGCTTCGCGATCAGGTACGGGTGGAAATCCGGCGTATTCAGAAAGACTATGGATTGACCGCAATTTATGTCACCCATGACCAAGCCGAGGCCTTGGCCATGTCAGATCGGATTGTTGTTTTGAATGGTGGCCGGGTCGAACAGGTCGACACGCCGGAGTCGCTCTACTTGTCACCCAGAACGGGTTTTGTTGCCGACTTCATCGGCAGCGCGAATGTCTTGTCCGGTCGTGTGTTGGGGCAGAGTACGCCTGGACTATGGGACATCGAGACCCCCATTGGGACGCTGGAAACGTGTTCTGATCCTGGGCCGAAGGGTTCGACCGTTGCCCTGTGTTGGCGTGCGGAGACGGCTCAGCTAGGGAAAGGTGATCTGCGTGGCATCGTCCGTGACAAGGCGTTCCAGGGACATTTCACGGACCTGATGGTTGAGACAGACGGGTCCATCTATCGAATCCAGACAGGCCGGACCGCAGCCGTAGAGGGTGGTGAGGTCCGTTTTTCCATTCCACCCGAAAGCGTCATCCTGCTGGAGAGTAAGACATGACCGCGCGGCGTTGGCTACAAGTGATCGCCCTGCTGATGCCAGGTCTGGGGATCATTCTTTGGCTGATCGGCTCGGTGGTCTACATTGCTGTTGCGCAGTCATTCGGTGCCTATGGTCTGACTGGCGAGAGCTCCTTCACGATGTCCTATTGGGCGGATACGGTCAGCCGAGCTATCTATTGGCGGTCAATCCAGTATTCTCTTTATGTTGGTGTTTTGAGTGCCATCTTCTCAGTTGCCCTGGCCTATCCGCTAGCGATTTGGCTGCGTAAACCGTTTCCTGGTTCGATGGCTATCGGGGCGGTCCTGAAGGCGCCTCTTCTGGTGCACGGGCTGGTGGCGGCATTCCTGTTCATCAATTTGATTGCCTATAACGGCTTTCTCAATCAACTCATGCAGTGGCTTGGGGTCTGGGATGCGCCACGCCGACTTCAGAACGACAACCATGCGATCGGCGTTCTTATCCTGCAAACCTGGAAGAACATGCCCTTTGCGCTGCTGCTGCTGACAGGTGCTGTGCAAAGTATTCCGGAGGATATTCTGGATGCCGCGCGTGACATGGGCGCGGGGCCCTGGGATCGGTTCCGCAAGGTGATCGCCCCGCTGACCGTATCCGGCATGCAAGCCGCCCTGGTCATCATTTTCATAGGCGCCGTGGCAGACTTCACATTTCAGACGATTGCTGGCCCGACCAACCGCCAGTCGATGTCGCAACTGATGGTCGGCTACAAAGTCCGGGGCGAGTGGCAATATGCGGGCGTGGTGGGTGTCACTTTGATGCTGATGGCGCTGGTTGGATCTGCTGTATTGGCGTTCGTATCGCGAATGGTCATGAGGGGGCGATTGACATGACGCACTCCCGTATCAACTCAATTCTGATGGGGCTTCTGGTCGCTCTAAGCATCATCTGGCTGTTGATTCCGTTCACGATGGCGGCCCTTTGGTCGCTGGTTGACCCATCCCAACCCTGGACAGCAGACAAGTTATTGCCGCCTGCGATGTCGTTCTACCGCTGGACCAATATGTGGGAGAACTCCTCGCTCAAGTCGGCTCTAACGACGTCATACACCCTGGCGCCCGCTGCAGCGGTGTTGTCACTTCTTCTGGCACTGCCTACCTCGTTTGCCCTGGGGCGGATGTCGTTCCCTGGCCGAGAGTTGGCCAAAATGCTCTGCCTGTTACCGCTGGTTGTCCCGCCCTTTATCACGGCAATCTTCTTCTCTTCGCTGTTGTTCGGGCTGGGGATCACCAGTTGGCGTCTTGGGTCTATCGTGTTGGCGCATGCGGTCCTTTTTCTGCCCTATGGCATCCGCATTCTCACAGTCAGTTTTGAGCAGGTTCGCCAAGACCATATCGATGCCGCAAGGGATCTGGGTGCAAGCCACTGGGCCCGGTTTCAAGTGGCGTATTTGCCAGCACTTCGTCCGGGTATTTTCGCGACGCTGCTGATCACCTTCATTCAATCGATTGAGGAATTCGCCATCGCCTTCATCGTCGGATCTCCCGACGTGGTGACGATTCCGACACTTCTGTATGCCGCGCTCGGCCAGGACTTTGTTCGCCCCAACGCTGCTGTGTTGTCGCTGATCCTCGTCGTTCCGAACGTTGGACTGATGCTGATCCTGGAGCGGCTTTTGAAGTCTGCCAATCCGACTTTGGCCTCAGGAAAAGGCTGAGTTGGATATCACCGTTTGTTTAACGTCATTCAAGGAGACAGTTCATGCGCAAGAAACTATTGATATCAGCCATCGTCCTCATTGCTTCGACCCAAATTGCCACAGCCGGAGATCTTTCTGCGATGTCATGGGACAAGATCGTTGCGCAGGCCAAGCAAGAGGGTAAGCTCACTTGGAATGTCTGGTACCTGCAAGACGACCTGCGCCGGGTGGTGAAGGCTTTTGAAAGCGAATATGGCATTGCCGTCACCCTTCCCGAAGGAACAATGGACGGCAATTCGGAAAAACTCCTGGCTGAGAAGGGTCGCGACAAGGGAGACATTGACGTGTTTGCCTGGGATTTTGCTATGTTTGAAACGGTCAACATGGCTTCGCTGTTCCAGCCGCTTACTGCGCTGCCCAAGGACGACGGTCGTGTGACGAAACTTGCTGGTTTCGATGCGGGCAAGTACGCGGTTGCTTATTGGGGCAACCAGACCGGTATCGCCTATGACCCGGCCAAGGTCAGTGAAGCAAAGCTTCCGCAAACACCGAATGACTTCGCTGCGTTCTGGAAGGCAAATCCAGGCAAGTTCGGCTTCAATTATGAAAAAGGCGGCGCTGGTCCGTCGTTCTACCAGAATATCTTGCGTGTTGTTTCCGGTGTCGATTTTTCGAATGGTGCCAGCGATCCGAAGCGTTTGGCCGCACTCAAACCAGCCCTCGATTTCTTCAACAAAGATGCTGCAAATTATGTGATCACCGCCTCCAATGCCGATTCCATCACGCGTATTTCTGATGGCGAACTTTGGATGGCTCCGGCTTGGGAAGACCATCTCGCCGGGCTGCAAAAGCGTGGCGAAGTGCGTAAAGCCATCAAGTTCTACATCCCGGCCATGGGCATGAACGGAGGTGGCAATGGTGTGGCCATACCGCTCAACGCGCGGCATCCGGCCGCCGCTCTGGTCTTTGTGAATTGGTTAACGTCGGCCAAGACACAGTCCATGTTTAACAAGGAGTTCGGTACGGGGCCCATGAACGCTGCTGCGGACGATAGCGCCGCTTTGGTTCCCAAAAAACAGCGCCAGTACCGCACGACCTGGGCTGCCCAACCGTTCCGCAAAGTGGTGGAGAGCACCTTCATCGACAAGGTCGTCCAACAGCGCTAGCCGTCAAGAACCAAGAGCCCCGTGATTGCCGCAACAGATGCGTCGACCGCTGCACCCTGGCTTGGACGATGTCCAGAAAAGGGTGACACCGCAAGACTTGTCTTGCATGCCATGAGAACCGTATATGCCTGAGACTTTTTCATAAGGTCTCGCCGAAAATCAAACAAAAATGCTTTCAAAACTGATTGGAATTGATACTGAACAGTCCTTCCCAAAGGCCATCTCTGCATCGGGTGGCGGCGGAAAATTCACCACGGATGGCGCGCCGCTGCTATTCCCAGGAAATACATTTTTATGTCATATCGATCCGGCGTCCGATTTCTATCGCGCCTTGTGCGAAATGCTGGATCGACTGAAAAACCTGCCGCAGGCAAACCACTTCACGTTCCTGCCGAAGTCCAGTCTGCACATGACGATTTTTGGGGGCGTTTGTGGGTCACCTTTGGGAGAGGATGGTTGGCCCGATGGATTGGGCCGGGATGCCACCCTAGGCCAGATTACCGAACGTTACCGCGACCTGTTCACAAGAATGCAAGGACCGCAAAGCTTGAGCGTGAAGCCGGTCAGCATCGATACGCCAGCCAAGATCATTATGACGGCGGCAACTTCGCAGGATGCACAGTCATTGCATGACATGCGCCACAACTTGCAGGAGCTGACGGGCATTTATCGCCCTGACTTCGACAGCTACCAATTTCACGTCTCACTGGCATACCTCGTGCGGTGGTTAAGCCGCGACGATGCGATCCGCTATTCAAAGGCCACTGACGCCATCTTTCAGGAATGCCTGGGAGATATCAAGTCTGTCGATCTCGGGCCGGTGGAATTTTGTGAATTTGAGACCATGCATCATTTCCGCCCGATATGCCGGCGCTAACTGGCATGGCCAAACGCCTCTCCGAAGCACGAAACATGGGCTGTCCCCGTAGGGCGAGCTTTGGCCCGCCATAGCCGACCAAAGTCAGCCCTATGAAAGAGGGTGTCCCGCGTGGGCCTGACTGAGCGATTAGGATGCTGCTGTCTGCCACAGCATTTGCCCCGCACCATGCCCACTTCGCGCGCTTGCCCCTCCTGCCACGACCCGATGCACACCCACACCTTGGCCAGTGTGACCGGTGGCCTGCTGGAGCTGGACCTGGACCTGTGTTTTGCCTGCCGTGGCCTCTGGTTTGACCCGCAAGAGAACCTCAAACTCAGCCCGGCTGCGGTGGTGCAGCTGTTCAAGCGTGTTGCACGCGCACCGGCATGAAGGGGCCAAGGCGCTGCCACAGCAGCTGGACTGCCCGCACTGTCGCCGTGCGCTGGTGCAGGGTTTTGATGTGGTCAAAAGTGGTCGCTACATCACCCACCGCTGCCCGCAGCGGCATGGCCGTTTCAGCAGCTTTGCCGCGTTCATGGTCGAAAAAGGCTTTGTGCGGCAACTCAGCGCCGCTGAAATCGACGACATGGCGCAGCGCCTGAAAGTGATCCATTGCAGCAACTGCGGCGCGCCGGTGGACCTGCGCACCGAGCACGCCTGCCCGTATTGCCGAACTGCGTTGTCGCTGCTGGACCCGCAGGCGGTGGAGCGGGCGCTGGTCGGTTACGAATCCGCGGCCCGGGCGCAAGGGGGTGTCCAACTGCCGCAGCTGGCCGATGCGCTGGTGATGCTGGAGCGTGATCGCCAGCAGGCCGCACGCGAGGCCAAAGCCAGTCAGAGTGGCCGCCTGGTGTTGGGGGAAGACGGCCCATCGCTGGACTTGTGGGCCGCCGGGCTGGCGCTGGTGTGGGCGGTGTTGAACTGAGTGGGACCGGTGGGTTGCTCAGGCAAAGTGGTCAAACGACGCGTAATGGTTGGCCAGCGCCTGGCCTTGGCTGTCGAGCAACAGCACCCCCGGTTCGGCGCGGATCTGGCCGATGCGGGTCACTGGCGTCTGGCTGGTTTGCCCGGCTTGCGTCACCGCGTCGCGCAGCGCGGGTGGGGCGGTGAAGATCAGCTCGTAATCGTCGCCCCCGGCCAGCGCCAGGCTGCGCCATTGGTCGGGCGAGAGTTTTAAGTCAAATTGGCCGTTAGCCCTTGTTTCATAAGGGTGAGCAGCTATTAAATTAGTTGCAGTGTCGGCATTGATGCAGGCGCCCACGCCAGAGTTTTCCAGGATGTGGCCCAGGTCACCCAGCAGGCCGTCGCTGACATCAATGGCCGCGGTGGCCACACCGCGCAGCGCCAGGCCCAGCGCCACGCGTGGGGAGGGCGTTTCCAGCCGGGTGCGAGACTGCGCCAGCAGCTCGGGCGGCAGGGTGATCTGGCCCAGCAGCGCGTTGAGCGCCAGCCGGGCGTCACCCACTGTGCCACTCACATAAATGTCGTCGCCCGCCTGCGCGCCTGAGCGCAGCAGCGCCTGCGAGCGCCCGTTGACCACCGGCACCTCGCCAAACACGGTGATGCAGATGTTCAGTGGCCCGGCGGTGGTGTCGCCACCTACCAGTTCGCAGCCGTGGGCATCGGCCAGCGCGAACAGACCTTGGGCAAACGCTGCCAGCCAGGGTTCATTCACCTCGGGCAGCGACAACGCCAGGGTAAACGCCAGCGGCTTGGCACCGCAGGCGGCCAGGTCACTCAGGTTCACCGCCAGCGACTTGTGGCCCAGGGTGCCCGGGTCGACATCGGCAAAAAAATGGCGGCCTGACACCAGCATGTCGCTGGAGATCGCCATCTGGGTGCCGGGGCGCGGCGCCAGCAGCGCGCAGTCGTCACCCACCCCGAGTGCAGCTTGACGCACCGGGCGTTTGAAATACCGCGCGATCAGGTCGAACTCACCCATGTGCCGAATCTTTGTCAGCCGGATGGGCCGCGTCTTGTGGTGATGTTTGCGGCGTCTCTGAAGCTGTCAAGTGCCCTGACCTGTCGGGTGGTTTGACGGCGGCCTCTGGCACCGGCAGGAAAAAGCTGCGCAGGCGCTGGCGCAAACGCTGGCGCAGGGCCGCGTAAATGGCGCTGCGCTGCACACCGCTGATGTTGTGGGCGCGCAAGGCCAGCAAAAAGGCCAGGTAAAAACTCACACCCACGTTGAGCAGCCCGGTGCAGGCAATGGCGGCCAGACACCACCAGAACGCGGGCAGGTAGAAGATGTCGGCCCCCAGGCTGGCGGCAGCGGCGGCCAGTTGCCCGGTGGACAGCGTCACATGGCGCACTTCCAGGCCCAGGCCGATGAACGCCGCAAACGCAGGCACCAGGCCCAGCATCAGTCCCAGCGAGATGTTGGCGGTCAGGCCCGAGATGTTGTTGCGCATGAAGCTGGCCCAGCGGTCCGCACGGGCCACCCCCAAGACGGCGGTGATTTTGGGGTTGTAGCGCAGCGCCGAGTCCAGCCGCTGCAGCACAAACCAGTTTTCGGTCCAGCCCGCAATGATGCTCGACGCAAACAGCAGCACACCGGTGCCCGCCGCAAACAGCGTGGTCGGGCCCAGCAGGGTCAGGTCGTGCAACACATGCTGGGCGGTGGCCGCATTGATCATCGGGTGCCCCAGCGTGAGCGAGAGGATGGTACTGAGCAGCAGCACATAGGGCACCACCATGGCCAGATTGCCCACCACCGCCGCCACCTGGGAGCGCATCAAATTGGCCACCTCGTCGACAAAGCCCTCAATCGCGCCGGGGTGGCTCAGGTCTTTGAGCTTGGCGGCCATGGCCGGTGCCGTCATGGCCGGTTGTTTGGTGGCCACCGTCCAGTGCATCAGCTGGATCAGCACAAAACTCAGGGCGTAGTTCATGCCCGCAAAAAAGCCGCCCCAAAAGGCCGACAGGCCCATCGAGAGCACCACAAACTTCATCATCGTGGTGATCGACATCACCGCGCCACCACCGGCCGCGTCGCGCAGCATTTGTTTGTACTCGGCGCGGGTGCGGGTGATGTAGTGTTCACCGGTTTCCGAGCTGCGCTCGGCCACTTTGGCCGCCAGCATCGAGGAGTTGGCGGCAATCAGCGCGCGCACGCTCAGGCGCTCTTGCCCAACGCTGACCAGATGCCCGAGCAGTTGCGCGGTGTGTTGCTGCGGCGTGGTGGAAAACAGGCAGTCCAGCAGCGCGCGGATGCGCAGCGCGCGCTCACGCAACTGGCGCAGTTGGAACACCAGGTTGACCGAGATGCCATGCGCATCCAGATGGGTGTAAACCGAGGCTGCTGCGCGTCGGCATTCGTCAAGCTGCTTCTGAAAATGGAGCAAAGCCTGTTGGCATGCCGGGCTGTCGGCGTGCTGCGGGTCCTGGCGCCAGGCCAGCTCCAGCGCGTCCAGGTCAGCCGCCAGCGCGTGGAACGGGCCGGACTGGCGCGCCAGCACACTCATGCGCAGGCGCAATTCGGGCGAAAAACCGGTCGCACGGATCTGCCCGGTACAAAAGTGCAGCGCTTCCATCAGGGTGGCTTGCCAGGCAGAGGGCGAGTTGGGCAACTGGTCTGCCTGCAGCTTGCATGGCGCGGGCAAGCGTTTGGGCTCGGTCTCAGGGCCGGTTTTCAGCAGCTCGGCCAGGCGCGCCAGCAGGCCAGCATCCAGGGCACTGATCCACTGCGCGTCAAAGGGGTGGTGCAATACCAGCGCAAACAGGGTCGAGGCGTCGTTGGTCTCGGGCGTGCCCGGCAGCAGCTTGAGGCGGATGCGCTCGGCCAGTTCACTGGAGAACGCGCTGCGCGAGGCAAAACCATGGTCGGCCAGCAAGGCGGTGGCGTCCACCGTCTCCAACAGGGTTTGCCACCACTGTTGCAGCAGCTCGCGGGTTGATTGGCGTTGTTGCAGCGCGTCCAGCAGCAACGCCAGCCGGGCATGCGTGCTGGCCACCGAACTGGCGTCGCCACGCAGCCAGTCGGCCAGGCGGATCAGCCACAGGTGGCGCTGCACCAGCGTGGCGTTGGGGTCGAGTTGTTCCAGCAGTTCCGGCAGGTCGATGAGTCGCTTCATTGGGTTTCAGTGCAACGTGGGGTTGCCACCACTGGCACTCAAGGCATCCAGCACAAACATGGGAACGTCCACCTCAAATTTTTCACCGTCTTCGGCCACACAGAAAAAGCTGCCGTGCATGGTGCCGGTGGGGGTGTTCAGGCGGGTGCCGCTGGTGTATTCAAAGGCCTCGCCGGGTTGCAGCAGCGGTTGGCGGCCCACCACGCCCAGGCCTTTGACCTTTTCGTGGTGGCCGTCGGCGTCGTTCACATTCCAGGTGCGTGAAATCAGCTGCGCGGCCACCGTGCCGGTGTTGCGCACCGTGATGGCGTAGGCAAAAAAGTACAGCCCCTGCTCGGGGTCGGACTGCTCTGGCAGGTAGCGCGGTTTGACCTGGACGTGAAACTGGTAGATGGGTGTGGCGGGCATGTGGCGATGCTATCGTGAAATCCCCGAGCCCGGTCTACAGCCCCAGCCATTCCGCCATGAAGCACCGGAAAATAGGCCTCTAGCCCTTTTGCAATAAGGGCTGGTAGCTATGTAAAAAATAGCTACCAGTCGACCAGGCTCAAACCCACACTGAGCACCGTGCGGCGCTGGTTGTAGTCGATCAGCGAGTCACCGTAGCCTGAGAACAGCTGGGTGTGAAAACGCAGCCCGCTGGGCTGGTTGCTGTCGGCCAAGCTGTGGCCGATGCGGCGCATCCACTCCAGTTTGAGTGAGCCATTGGCCTGCGCGCGCAGCGAGTGGCGCAGCGTCGCGGCAAAGCTGTTGGTCAGATCCGGCGACCAGACGCCGGTCAGCTCGGCGCGGCCAATGGTGTCGCTGATCTCCGGGTTGTCGTCCGAGTTGGTCTTCTCTGGCAAGCGGTACCAGAACTTGCCCAGCAGCTGAAACTGCGTGCCTTTTTCCAGCCCGGCCATCAGGATGGTGCGGTTCCAGCTGCGTGACAGCGGCAGTGGCTGGCCGTTGGACTGGTGGTTGATGGCAAGGCCGGTGTAGCGCAGCCGCCAGCCGCCGGGCAGGCCCAGGTCGTTGGGGTAGATGTAGATCAGCTCGGGCTCGTGGTCGGTGGTGCGAAACGGGCGCGACAAATCGCCGCTGAAGATTTGCCAATTGGACTGCTGGCTGTAGCCAAACCACAGCGAGTCGCGCTTGAGCGGGTCGTCCCTGGTCAACAAGCCTTGGGCAATTTTGGTCCGCACGGACAACCCGATGCGCGCCTCGGTGGTGTTGTAGTCGGTGGCGGTTGTGGCGCGGTGGTCGGCCAGCGGCGAGTCGGGCTGGGTGTTGACACTGTCCGCGCTGGTCACCGACAGGCTGATCGGTTTGTAACCCCGGATGCCAAAGACGCCGCAGTCGCTGCCAGCCTCCAGCTCCCAATAACGTGACAGCTCCGAGAAGCGCGGGTTTTTGCAGTTGTGTGCTTCCAGCTCGGTGCTGGCGGGCGCCACCGCAGCCACTACTGGGGCGGTGGGCCTGGCGGGCATGCCAGCGTCGGCAGCCAGGCTGTTGGCCGAGGCCGCCTCAACCTGGTGTGGCGGCACGCTGGTGTGTTGCGCCGCCCATTGGTCAAAACAGCGCAGGCGGGCGTCGTTGTCACCCGTCAAGGCGCTGCATTGCTGCCAGCCCAGTGGCACGGTTTGAGGGCCATTTTGTGCGGGGGCCAGCGTGGATGTTGCACAAATCGCTATGAATAGTGAAGCGATAAAGAGTTTCATGGCGGGCGGCACTGGGGTTGGTGCGGCGTCGGTTGGGTTGCCGCAAGAAGGGGGACGGGTAGCGCATTTTGCCCTGCGGGGATGGATGGCAGGGTGCCGCAGCCGGTGCGCCGCATGTTGCCCACCACACAGACGCGCCGCCGGTGCCGCCCTATCTTGGCCGTTGTGCTTGGCACCGGGCCCACGCGCCTGGGGCACATCCACACCAACTTCAAGGAATATTGCACGATGAACACAAGCTCAAAAGCCTATCTGGTGGGCGGCGGCATTGGCTCGCTGGCGGCAGCGGCCTTCTTGATCCGCGATGGTGGCTGGTCGGGCGCCAACATCTCGATCCTGGAGGCTGGCGCGGTAATGGGCGGCAGCCTGGACGGTGCCGGTGACGCTGAGCGCGGCTACACGATGCGCGGCGGGCGCATGCTGACCACCGACAACTACGAATGCACCTGGGCGTTGTTCAAGTCAATCCCGTCGTTGACTCGCCCAGACCAGAGTGTGTTTGATGAAACCATGGCCTTCAATGAGTTACATGTCTCCCACGGCTCCGCACGCCTGGTGGACAAACGCCGCGCCAAGGTGCCGGTGAGTTCCATGGGGTTTTCGATGCAGGACCGGCTGGAGTTGCTCAAGCTCAGCAACGCCGACGAGGCCGATCTGGGGGCCAGCCGCATCACCGATCACCTGTCGCCCGCGTTTTTTGAGACGCCGTTCTGGTTCATGTGGTCGACCACCTTTGCGTTTCAGCCGTGGCACAGCGCAGTGGAATTCCGGCGTTATCTGCACCGGTTTTTGCTGGAGTTTTCGCGCATTGAGACGCTGGCCGGTGTCAAACGCACCGTCTACAACCAGTACGACTCGCTGGTGCTGCCGCTGCAGCGCTGGCTGGAAGGCCAGGGCGTGCGGCTGATCAGCAACTGCACGGTCACCGGGCTGGATCACACCAGCGTTGATGGCGAGTTTGTGGTGATCAGCCTGCATTGTGTGGTGAACGGCGAGCCTGAAATTCGCGCCATTGAAGTGGGTGACTTGGTGTTGGTGCAAAACGGCTCAATGACCGATGCCTCCAGCCTGGGCTCGATGACGCAGGCGCCACCCAAGCTGGGCAAGGCTTTGAATGGCGGCTGGACTTTGTGGGAAAAGCTGGCCTGTGAGCGGCCATCTTTTGGCAACCCGGCGGCTTTCAACAGCTGTGTGGCGCAGTCGGACTGGGCCTCGTTCACCGTCACCTTGAAAGACACCCACTTTTTCGACCAGATGCAGCGTTTCAGCGGCAACGAGGCGGGCACCGGCGGCCTGGTCACCTTCAAGGACTCGAACTGGCTGATGTCCATCGTGCTGGCGCACCAGCCGCATTTCATCAACCAACCGGCCGACGTGCAGGTGTTCTGGGGCTATGGGTTGTTTCCCGACCGGGTGGGCAACTTTGTTGCCAAACCCCTGGCCGACTGCACCGGGGCCGAGATTTTGCAAGAGCTGTGTGGCCACCTGCGTTTTGACCTGGACACGGTGGCCAGCGCCAACTGCATCCCGTGTCGCATGCCTTTCATCACCAGCATGTTCATGCCCCGCGCGCCGGGGGACCGGCCGCTGCCGGTGCCGCCGCAGACCCGCAACTTGGCGTTTGTCAGCCAGTTTGTTGAGTTGCCGCTGGACACGGTGTTCACCGTGGAGTATTCGGTGCGGGCCGCGCAAACTGCGGTGTACCAGTTGCTGGGCCTCACGCAGGAGATTCCTGCGGTGACGCCGCATGACCAGTCGCTTCGCGCCCGCTTTGAGGCGGTGGTCAAGGCGCTGAAGTAGGTGCTTGTGCCCATCCATGTCAGCTTGGCGGGCGCTGCTGGCGCCTTCAAAGGAGTTTCACATCATGTCTGAAGTCAGCCGCGCCGCCGATCTTTACCAGGTTGGAGCGATGGATCAGCGCACGCTCACGCCACCCCGCCTGTCAGGCGATTCGACAGCCTATGCGGATGCCGCCATGCGCATCCTGAGCCGTTTGTTGCACGGTTTTATGGGGGGCGCCACTTTGCGCTTGTGGAACAACACCTGCCACAGCATTGGCCAAGGGCTGCCAGCCTTCACCCTGGTGCTGCGCGACCCGACCTTGTTGCGTCGGCTGGTTAACCGGCCCAGCCCGGTGCTGCTGGCTGACGCCTATTTCAGTGGCCAGATTGATGTGGAAGGTGATTTGTACAGCGCGCTGGCGCTCAAGCGGCATTTTGAGTCGTTCACCTTGCCCTGGCGTGACAAACTGGCCATGTGGCTGGATGCCTGGCGCCTGCCCGCACAGGTGCAGCCCGCGCAGGCCGCAAACCTGTTCACACGGCTGGCCAGCCGCTTTTCGCGCCAGCACACCCGGGAGTCAGACAGCAAGGCGATTGCCTTCCACTACGATGTCTCCAACGCCTTTTACGCTTTGTGGCTCGATGCCGAGCGTATTTACTCGTGTGCCTATTTCAGGACCGAGCAAGACACACTCGATGTGGCCCAACGCAACAAGCTCGACCACATTTGCCGCAAGCTGCGGCTCCAAGCCGGTGAGCGCCTGCTGGACATCGGTTGCGGCTGGGGTGGGCTGGTTTGCTGGGCGGCCAGCCATTACGGCGTGCGCGCCCACGGCATCACGCTGAGCCAGGCGCAATACGACTTTGCGCAGCAGCGCATTGCGGCTGCGGGTCTGCAGCATCTGGTGACGGTCGAGCTGCGCGACTACCGCGACCTGCAGGGCAACGCGGTGTACGACAAGGTGGCCAGCATTGGCATGTTTGAGCATGTGGGCCTGGCCAACATGCCGATCTACCTGGCGACGGTGCAGCGTGTTTTGCGCCCGGGTGGCCTGTTCCTCAACCACGGCATCACCCACGACGAAGAAGGCTGGAACCACACCGTGGCCACCGAGTTCATCAACCGCTATGTGTTCCCGGACGGCGAGTTCGACTGCGTCAGCAACATCCAGCTGGGCATGGAGCGCGCTGGTTTTGAGATCCAGGATGTGGAGGCACTGCGCCGCCACTACGCGCTGACCCTGCGCCATTGGGTGCGGCGGCTGGAGGCCAACCGCACCGCCGCTTTGCAGGAGGTGGATGAGCCCACCTACCGCGTCTGGCGCCTGTACATGGCGGCATGTGCGTTGGAGTTTGAAGAAGGTGGCACCGGTATTTATCAGATACTGGCGTCATGTCGCGGTGCCGAGGCCACTTTGCCTTTGACACGAGACGACTTGGTTCCTTCTCAACGCACTTGAATCGCCATGGCCAAAACACTGACCCTACCCACTTATTTCATTTCTCACGGCGGCGGCCCCTGGCCGTGGATGGCTGAGCAACTGGCCGGGGCCTACGGGCCGCTGGCGGCATCGCTGCAGGCCATGCCGGGCCAGCTGGGTGTGACACCCAAGGCGGTGCTGGTGATCTCCGGCCATTGGGAAGAGCCGGAGTTCACCGTCATGGCCAGCCCCCGGCCACCCATGGTCTACGACTACTATGGTTTTCCGCCCCACACCTACCAGATCCACTACCCGGCGCCAGGGGCGCCTGAGCTGGCCGAACGGGTGCAACAGCTGATCCAAGGTGCGGGATTTGCCGCGCGGCTGGACACGAAGCGCGGGTTTGACCACGGCACCTTCACCCCGCTGGCGGTGATCTACCCGAATGCCGATGTGCCGGTGCTGGAACTCTCCATGCGCGTGGGGTACGACCCGCAGGAGCACATTGCCCTGGGGCGGGCGCTGGCACCGCTGCGCGACGAGGGGGTGCTGATCCTGGGCAGTGGCTTGAGCTACCACAACCTGCGCCAGTTCGGGCCTGCCGCACGGGCGCCGTCTGCTGCGTTTGACCAGTGGTTACAGCAGACGCTGGTGGCATCCAGCCCGTCAGAGCGCATCGCGCGTCTGCTGGACTGGGCGGCTGCGCCCGGCGCGCGCCTGTCCCACCCGCAAGAGGACCATCTGCTGCCGCTGATGGTGGCGGTGGGGGCGGCCAGTGAGGAGCCGGGCCGCTGCGTCTACCACCAGGACGACTTTTTTGGGGGCATCAGCGTCTCCAGTTTCATGTTTGGCGGCTGATCGGCGGCTGGGCCACCCTTCGCGGCCCAGCCCATGGGTTCGGTGGCGTACAGACACCAGCCCTGCCAGCGCCTAAAACCACAGGGTGACTCCCACCGGGCCAGCCAACTGGGCGGGTCAGGTTCAGGTCACTCACTTCAAAGGCGCATCATCATGAAAAAACCCTTCCACCTCATTCCCCTTGCCCTGGCCATGGCCTTCGTGGTGCACGGCCCGGCCAGCGCCCAGGTGGCGGGCGCCAGCGTGACCACCGACGTCAGTGTGGTGGAGTCTGCCCAGGTGGCGCTGGGTTGGAGCGTGAAGAAAACCCTGCTGGGCAAAACCATCTACAACGAGGCGGGCAAGAAGGTTGGCAAGGTGCAAGACATCATCATTGCGCCCGACAAGTCGGTGTCTTACATCATTGTGGAAGCGGGTGGTTTCATCGACATGGGGCGCCACGATGTGGCCGTGCCGGTGTCGCACATCCAGGACCAGGCAGGCAAGCTGGTGCTGCCTGGCGCCACTGTTGAGTCGATCAAGGCCATGCCCGTTTTTGAGTATGTGGACGACACCGCCCGGCGCGACAAGTTCATCGCCAGTGCCGAGCACGAGATCACCCGTGGCAAAGCCGCGCTGATCGAGCTGGAGCGCAAAGCCGCCTCTGCCAACGCGCAGACCAAGGTCAACATCGACCAGGACATCGCCACCGTGCAGGCGGACCTGACGTCTGCGCAGACCAAGTTGGCTGAACTCAACCACGTTGCCGCCAAGCGCTGGCGCGAGTTTGAAGCCAGCGTGGGCGCGGCCACCACCCGGCTGCGCACCTCAGTCGACAAGGCCCGGGGCTGATATTGGGGCGGCCCGCCAGCCTGAACGGCGGCGGGTCTGTGGGCTGAGGGTTTGAGGCTTTTTGGCCTCTAGCCCTTGTTCTGATTGGGCTAGAAGCTATCGAAAAAAGAGTGTCAGTTGGGCAGCGGTATGCCCGCCATCAGGTTCACCTGGACAAAGTACTTGCGGGCAATCACCACCAGTTCGTTTTCTGAGGGGTGGCCCACCACCTCGTAACCGACGATCTGTTTGGCGGCTTGTGGCCGGTGGGCCTCCACAAAGTGCCGAAAATCCGCCAGCCCCTGGTGGCCACCGGTGACCAGCACCTGGGTGACACCCTCCAGCGCGTCACAGACCTGGCCAAAAAACTCGTGCTCAGAGCGCACGCCGCTGGCGTGCTGGCGTGTCAGATACTGGTGCTCATGCAGTTTTTGCTCTGGCGCCTGTTGGGCATCAAACTGCAGCACCTGGGCATGGTGGTGGTCCACAAAAACCACGGCGTGAAAGAGGCTCATCTCAGTGTGTCCGTTCAAAAAGGGTTTGGCAGGTGATGCAGCGCAGGGCTTGGGGCTCCAGCTGCAGGCGCTCGAAGGCAATCGACAAATGGCAATCCACACACAGGCCGTAGTCCGCGCTGTGGATGCGCAGCAGGGCTTGTGTCACCGCGCTGAATTCGCGGCTGTCAATGTCTGCCACCGCCGCCTCGACCTCTTCGGCACCCGAGCGTTGCGGGGCGTCGTCCAGGTCCTGTTGCAGGGTCTGGTAGGCGTGTTGCGCCTGTGTCAGGTCATCGAGTTGGGTGTCGCTGTGGCGCTCCAGAGTCGCCAGACGCAGCTGCAAAACATCCGCCAGGTTGCCGCGCTGTTGGGGGGAGAGAAGGTGGGCTCGTGTCATGGTGGGCTTGGTGTAGGGTGATGAAGACGCCTGACCTTAGCCAAGCGGTTGCCGCAGGTCTGTCTGATAACGCACACAGCGCGGCCCCTACCACTGCAGCGGTGGCAGCTCGTGGAACACCTGGCGGGTGCCGGCCAGCCAGAGCTGCATCAAGGCCTCAAAGTAGGTGTCGCCCCGTTCAAACCGGCGCTGCATGGTCACTTGGAGGCTGTCCCGGGCGTAACACAGCAGGTCAACGGGCATGCCCACCGACAGGTTGCTGAGCATGGTGGTGTCGAACGACACCAGCACGCACTTGGTGGCGTCTTCCAGCGAGGCGTTGGCGGTGATCGCCAGGTCCAGGATGGGTTTGCCGTATTTCGCTTCACCGGTTTGCAGAAAACGGGTGTCGCTCCCGGCTTCGATGAAGTTGCCTTCGGCATAGATGCGAAACAGGCGCATCTCTTCCCCCGCAATCTGGCCGCCCAGAATGAAGGAGGCATTGAACTTCAGGCCGCCGGATGCCATGAACTTGCCGTCGCGGCGCTCAATGTCACGCATCGCATCGGCCACCAGGTTGGCCACGTCAAACATCGAGCTGACACTCCACAGATGGGGAGGCTCGGCCAGGGCACGTTGGCGCAGCAGGCTGATTACCGTCTGGGTGGCCGCCAGTCCGCCCGAGCTGAGCAGCACCAGCACCCGGTCACCGGTGCGTTCAAACACCGTCATCTTGCAGAAGGTGGCGTAGTTGTCCACCCCGGCATGGGTGCGCGAGTCGCTGGCCAAAATCAGGCCTTCAGCCAGTTTGACACCCACACAGTAGGTCATGGCACTCGCTCGCTTTCTTGCAGGTCAGAGCGGCGTGACGTCGTTGGCCCACACGGTGAACTGGGTCAAGGTGTTGGGCCCGAAGGTGCTGGCCAGTGCCACATCACAGGCGTCGCGCCCGCGCGCCATCAGCACCCGGCCCACGCGCGGCGTGTTGTTGCGGGCATCAAAGGTGTACCAGCGGTCACCCAGGTAGGCCTCGAACCAGCCAGCAAAGTCCATCGGTCCCGGAATCGGCGGAATGTGGATGTCGCCCAGGTAGCCGGTGCAGTAGCGCGCCGGGATGTTCATGCAGCGGCAAAAGCTGATGGCCAGATGGGCATAGTCGCGGCACACGCCCTGGCCTTCGTTGTAGGCCTCCCAGGCGGTGCGGGTGCGCCGGGCGTGGTGGTAGCCAAATTCGATGTGCTGGTGCACAAAGTCACAAATCGCCTGCACCCGTGCCCAGCCGGTGGGGCCATGGCCAAACAGCTGCCAGGCGATGTTGGAGAGCTGGTCGGTCTCGCAATAACGGCTGCCCAGCAGGTACATCAGCGTGGACTCGGGCAGCAGCTCCACCGGTGTTTGGGTGGCCCAGGGCGCCACCACATCGGGCAAGCCGCTGTCGTTGATCAGCGCGTCGGTGCCCAGCACAAACGGCCCTGCAGGCGCCACGATGCGGCTGCACCAGTTGCCAAACAGGTCGCGGTAGGCGGAGACGGCCACCACCGGGCTGGTCAGCAGCAGGTCTGGGCGCACCAAGTCGTTGGCGCGTGAGTGGTGGATGCTCAGCGCCAGGATCATCGGGGTGGGCGCCGGGCAGTCGTACACCATCTCAAAGCCCACACGCATCTGCAGCTTGGGCACTTGGTCGGGCAAGCTGGTGCTGGCCGGGACCAGGGGGGTAAATGGGGCGCGCCGTTCGTAGGTCATGGTGGTCTTGGGTGGGAAGGGTGGCCGGGACAACTTGGGTTGTCAGAGTCTGTGGAGGATAGAAACCTGGGGCCGCACAGTCTGTGTGCTGGCGAACAGACCCCAAACCGGGGGGCGCTTAGCTTGCGGGCTTGGTGTTTTTGTCGGGATAAGCAGTGATACACAAGGCGTTTACCCAGGGTTTCAGCCGTTTTTTGCATCGGCGCGGTGCCAAACGGCATTTTGAGCGGCGACCCACGCCGGGTGTTCCAGGCGGTGTGATTTCGGCAACCGGGGCGCGTGTGCCGGGTAGGGCGCCCGTTGCGGCGGTGGGGCCTGACCTGCTGGCCGCAGCCGCCGGGGAGCCCGCTGAGGCACTCACCCGTCTTCAATCCAGTGCAGATGGTCTGGATGTGACCGAGGCGACCCGGCGCCTGCAACGCGACGGCCCCAACGATGTGGCGCATGAGGCCCCGGTGCCCGAGTGGTTGCACCTGTGGCGCTGTTACCTCAACCCATTCAACCTGCTGCTCACTGCGCTGGCGGTGTTGTCCTTTGTCAGTGCCGACGCCAAAGCCACTGTGGTCATCAGTGTGATGGTGGTGTTGAGCACGGTGATCCGTTTTGTGCAGGAGGGCCGCTCACACCGGGCCGCCGAAGGCCTGCGCGCCATGGTCAGCAACACCGCCACCGTGCTGCGCCGCCAGCCGGGCAGCACCGGCGCGGTGGTGCCGCAGGAGATCGCGCAGCGCGAGCTGGTGGCCGGTGATGTGGTCACCCTGTCCGCTGGCGACATGATCCCGGCGGACTGCCGTGTGCTCAGCGCACGCGACCTGTTTGTGGCGCAGTCCGCGATGACTGGCGAGTCGCTGCCGGTGGAAAAATTTGCCCAGGCCAGTGCGGCCCCTGCCGGTGCGGCGCCGGTCGGCCTGCTGGAGCAGCGCAACCTAGTGTTTTTGGGCACCAACGTGGTCTCCGGCGCGGCCACTGCGCTGGTGGTGGCCACCGGCGCGCGCAGTTACTTTGGCACCTTGGCCAGCAGCGTGACGGCTGTTGATGCGGCGCCGAACGCGTTCCAGGACGGTATCAACAGCGTGAGCTGGTTGCTGATCCGTTTTGCCCTGGCGATGGTGCCGCTGGTGTTTGTGGTGAATGGCCTCACCAAGGGCGACTGGCTGCAGGCGTTTTTGTTTGCCCTGTCGGTGGCGGTGGGGCTGACGCCCGAGATGTTGCCGATGATTGTGACCAGCACCCTGGCCAAAGGCGCGGTGCTGCTGGCGCGTAAAAAAGTGGTGGTCAAGCGGCTGGACGCCATCCAGAACTTTGGTGCGATGGACATCTTGTGCACCGACAAAACCGGCACCTTGACGCAAGACCAAATCGCGCTGGCGCGCCACGCCGACGCTTTCGGGCAGGACACCAACGAGGTGCTGAACTTTGCGTTTTTGAACAGTTATTACCAGACCGGCCTGAAAAACCTGCTGGACCATGCGGTGCTGGACCATGTCGAGCTGGCCACCGAACTCAAGCTCAAGGAAGCCTATCGCAAGGTGGACGAGATCCCGTTTGACTTTGAGCGGCGCCGCATGTCGGTGGTGGTGGCGAACCTGGTGGACGGCCAGGAGCGCCAGCACGAACTGATCTGCAAGGGCGCGGTTGAAGAGGTGCTGGCGATTTGCACCCAGGTGCGGCTGCCCGACCCGCTGGACGCCAGCCTGGACGGTCAGCGCACCATGCCCACCCAGCCGCTGGACGCTGCGCTGCTGGCCAAAACGCAGGCGGTGACAGCCGCGCTAGGCGCGGAAGGTTTGCGCGTGGTGGCGGTGGCTGTCAAAACCCTGCCGCCAGATCAGAAGACCTATTCGGTGCGCGATGAAGCGGGCCTGACGCTGATGGGTTACATCGCTTTTCTGGACCCACCCAAGGAATCCGCCGCACCGGCCCTGAAAAAACTCGCCGCCCACGGCATCACGGTGAAGGTGCTGACCGGTGACAACGAGTTGGTGACAGCGCGGGTTTGTCGCCAGGTGGGTTTGCCTGCCTCGCAGGTGGTGCTGGGCGCACAGTTGGACGGTCTCAGCGACGAGGCCCTCAAAACCCTGGCCGAGCAACATGGCATCTTTGCCAAGCTCTCGCCCTTGCACAAGGAGCGCATCGTGCGTGCGCTGCGGGCCAACGGCCATGTGGTCGGGTTCATGGGTGACGGCATCAACGACGCGCCTGCCTTGCGCGCGGCCGACATCGGCATCTCGGTTGACTCGGCGGTGGACATTGCCAAAGAAGCGGCCGACATCATCCTGATGGAAAAAAGCCTGCTGGTGCTGGACGACGGTGTGGTCGAAGGCCGCAGCACCTTTTGCAACATGCTGAAATACATTCGTATGACGGCCAGCAGCAACTTTGGCAATGTGCTCAGTGTGTTGGTGGCCAGTGCCTTTCTGCCGTTTTTGCCGATGCTGCCGCTGCAGTTGCTGGTGCAGAACCTGCTGTACGACATTGCCCAGACCGGCATCCCGTTTGACAACGTCGACGCCGAGCTGGTGAGCAAGCCCTTGAAGTGGAACCCGTCAGACATTGGCCGTTTTATGCTGTTTTTCGGGCCCATTAGCTCGTTGTTTGACATCCTGACCTTTGCCGTGATGTGGTGGGTGTTTCAGGCCAACACCGTGGCGCAGCAAACCCTGTTCCAGTCGGGCTGGTTTGTGGTAGGCCTGCTGACCCAGACCCTGGTGGTGCACATGGTGCGCACCCCCAAACTGCCTTTCATCCAGAGCCATGCCGCCGCGCCGCTGATGGCCATGACGCTGGCCATTGTGGGCATTGGTTTGTGGTTGCCGCAGGGGTCGCTGGCAAGTTATTTCAAATTACAGGCGTTGCCCGCTGGTTATTACGGCTGGTTGCTGGCCATTTTGCTGGGCTACTTCAGCCTGACCACGCTGATGAAGCGCTTTTACATCCGGCGCTACGGCTGGCAATGAGCGTGTGCCGCACTGTGGCCGCCTTCTGGGGTGTCACACCCTCTCCCCCTGGGAGAGGGAAGGGGCGAGGGCCACCGTGGCCGGGCCAGCATACGGGGCAAAAAACCGGATTTCCGCCCTCACCCTAGCCATCTCCCGGAGGGAGAGGGGATCAAGCCAATGCCGTTTGTGCCAGCCCCTTAACGCACCTGCGCCCGTGCCGCCGCGCCATCGGCGGCTTTTTGGGCAAATTCGGCGCGCAAGGCCTTGAGTTTGGCGCGCGGGTCTTCTTTGACGGTGGCCTGGTCCAGGCCCATTTCTTCGATAAAGCGGCTGGGTTGGGCCTGCACCATCTCGCGGCCTTTTTTGCGTTTGCGCGTCCAGCTCACCGCCAGGCTGCGCTGGGCGCGGGTGATGCCGACATACATCAGGCGGCGTTCTTCCTGCAGGTGGGTGGTCAGGCTTTCGCTGGCGGCTTCCATGGCCTGGGCTTTTTGCGCGGCGCTGGCTTGCCCTGCTGAGTCTGCGTCGGGGTTGTCGCGCAGCTTGAAGGGCAACATGCCCTCGGTCACACCGACCAGCATCACATGCGGCCACTCCAGCCCCTTGGAGGCGTGCAGGGTGGAGAGGGTGACCACATCCTGGTCTTTCTCCTGCTCGGAAATCGTCGAGATCAAGGACACGGTCTGCGCCACTTCCAGCAGCGATTTGACCTCGCCCGCAGCGTTGACGCCTGTGGCGTCGTCGATCTTGCCGCCGCAGCGCCCACTCATCCAGTCGATGAAGTCCAGCACATTGCTCCAGCGTGCGTTGGCCACCTGTTCGCTGTCTTCTCCGTCGTACAGGTATTGTTCGTAGCCGATGTCTTTGAGCCAGTCCATCAAAAAGGTTTTGGCGGCTTCGGCACCCAGGGTGTGGCGGGCGCGGAATTCCAGGTCGTTGACCTCGCGGCCAAACTCGTGCAGGCTGCCCAGCGCCTTGCCCGAGATCACCGAGCCCAGGCTGCTGGAGAACAGCGCCTCGAACATGCTGAGCTTGTATTTGCTGGCAAAGTCGCCCAGGTGTCCCAGCGTCTGGTGGCCAATGCCGCGTTTGGGCGTGGTCACCGCGCGCAAAAACGCCGGGTCGTCGTTGTTGTTGATCCACAGCCGAAACCAGGCGCACAGGTCTTTCACCTCGGCGCGGTCAAAGAAGCTGGTGCCGCCCGACACCTTGTACGGGATCTGTGCCTTGCGCAGCGCTTTCTCAAACGGTTTGGCCTGGTGGTTGGCGCGGTACAGCACCGCAAAGTCGCGCCATTCCTTGAACTGCGGCCCGGGGTGGGGCAGGCCGTTGGCGCGCAGGCTCTGGATACGCGCCACCGCGCGTTCGGCCTCGTGTTCTTCGCTGTCGGCATCGACCACCCGCACCGGTTCACCTTCACCCAGGTCGCTCCACAGGTTTTTTGGGAACAGCTTGGGGTTGGGGCCAATCACATTGTTGGCGGCGCGCAGGATGGCACTGGTGGAACGGTAGTTCTGCTCGAGCTTGATGACCTTGAGGTTCGGGAAGTCGATCGGCAACTTCTTCAAGTTGTCCAGCGTGGCGCCGCGCCAGCCGTAAATCGACTGGTCGTCATCCCCCACGGCGGTGAAACGCGCCTGCTCGGGGCCGTTGCCACCGACCAGCAGTTTGAGCATCTCGTACTGCGTGGCATTGGTGTCCTGATATTCGTCCACCAAGAAATGGCCCGCTAGCCCTTGCCACTTCTGCCTGACATGCTCATGTTGTTGTAGCAGTTTAAGCGGCAGGCCAATCAGGTCGTCAAAGTCCACCGCCTGGAAGGCGGCCAGCCGCTCTTCGTAGAGCGCCATCACGCGGGCAATGATGCGCTCGTTGTCGGTGGCGGCAGCGGCCAAGGCGCTGGCCGAGTTCATCCCCTGGTTTTTCCAGAGGCTGATGGTCCATTGCCAGCTGCGGGCGGTGGCGGCGTCGACGCTGCCGCCCGCGTCTTTGAGGATGCTGGTGACGTCGTCGCTGTCCAAAATCGAAAAATGCGACTTGAGGCCCACCGCCGCACCGTCTTCACGCAGCAGCCGCACGCCCAGCGCGTGAAAGGTGCAAATCACCACATCTTTGGCCGGCTTGCCAATCAGGCCGCGTGCGCGTTCGCGCATTTCAGCGGCGGCCTTGTTGGTAAAGGTGATGGCAAATATGCGTTTGGCCGCGACGCCGGACTGGATCAGACGGCCAATTTTGTGGGTGATCACCCGGGTTTTGCCCGACCCCGCACCGGCCAACACCAGGCACGGGCCGTGCAAGTAGTTCACCGCTTCCTGCTGGGCGAGGTTGAGACCGGTGGAAAAATTGGTGGACATGGATGTGCAACGCGCGGAAGGGGCCGAATCATACCTAGGCGCTCGATGCCCTTGTTTTTCCGAACCCTCCAAGCCGGGTTTCAACGGCGAGGCGGGCGTGTCGGTCATTTGCTTGGTTTTTTACAGAAACCTGACAAAGCTCAATTGCGAGTGGCTATCAAACAGCTACCCTTGGCGCTCAAAACTCTGAAATTCACACGATCCTTGTGATCGCGAAGGAAAAGCATGTTCCCCTGGTTGACGTACACCGTGTTTGGCGTTATGGCCGCTTTGGCCAGCATTGCCCTGTTCTTTTTTACGCTGACCCGCGGAGCGTTGTTGTTGCGTGGTGCCCTGGGGCAGCTGCAACAGCAAGCCGCCCATGTCTACCCGATTTACTCCAACATGCGTCTGATCCGGCTGGTGGACTACCAGCCCATCATCGCCGGCATCTTGCTGTTCCAGTACAGCCGTTTGGTGTCGATCATCACCCATGGCCTCAAGCGCACCGACCTCAGCGGTCAGCAGGTGCTGATCACCTCGTGTGCGTTTGGCAATGTGATGCCGCGTGTGGTCCAGGCTGCCGTCGAGGCTGGCGCCAAGAAGGTGCTGGTGGCCGACATCATCCAGAACGAACTCGACCACGCCAAAAGCAAGCTGCTGGACTACACCGGCCGGATTGACTACCAGCAAGACGATGCCATTGCCATGAAGCAGGCCGACGGCTCGGTCAGCGCCAATGTCATCTTCTTCCTGTTGCATGAGCTGCCGCACCACCTCAAGATCGAGGCTTTGAACGAGTCGATACGGGTGCTGCAGCCCGGTGGCAAGCTGTACCTGGCCGAATTCCACCGCCCACGGCCCTGGCTGCTGCGCGCCCTGAGTTGGACCTATTTCAAGGTGTTCGAGCCCTACGGCCTGGCGCTGTGGAGCTCCCATGACCCGGTGAACCTGTTGCACGAGATGCCCGGCATCAGCTGCGAGCGGCATGTGGTGTTTTTTGGCAATTTCCAGGTGATTGTGGCCACCAAGACCGCCTGATCTGGTTGCTTCGGGGGCTGATGCCCCTCAGCTCCCCCGGTGACGCCGGGTCAGTGCATCAAAACCCATTCAGGCCCTTATTCAATAAGGGCCTTTTGCTTTTAAATTAATAGTGGGTCCACATCAATCGCCCAGCGCAGCAGGCCTTTGCATTGCGGCTGGCTGCGCATCGCGTGCAGGGTCGGCTGCCAGGCGTTTAAAAAGCGTTGCAACGCCGCCCGCGACGGGCTTTCCAGCAGCATCTGGGCACGCTCCACATTGGCCACCCGCTGGATGCTCATCGGCACCGCCGGGTACAGCGTGATGTGTTCGCGCCAGGGCGCCAGCTCGGGCAGGCCGTCGCAGGCGCTGCTGGCTGTGTTCAAGAAAGCCTGGGCCGCTTCCTGGGTGCGGGCATCGGCCCGCACCAGCGCCTGGAAGCTGAACGGTGGCATGCCGGCCTGCTGGCGCTCCACCAGCTGCGACGCGGCAAACGCCGGGTAGTCATGTTGTTTGAGCGCCTCGTACAGCGGGTGCGTCGGGTGGAAGGTCTGCAGCCACATCTCGCTGCGGCTGGTGTTGCTGGCGTCGCGCCCGGCGCGCCCAGCCGCCTGCATCAGCAGGCCAAACAGCCGCTCGGGTGAGCGGAAATCGCTCGAGAACAGTGCGCCGTCGGCGTTGATCGCCGCCACCAGGGTGATGCGGCGAAAGTCGTGGCCCTTGGCAATCATCTGGGTGCCCACCAGCACATCGACCTCGCCCGAATGCACTTGCGCCAGTTGGGTTTCGAGTGCGCCTTTGAGCTTGGTGGTGTCGGCGTCAATGCGGGCAATGCGCACCGGGCTGCCGTCCGGGCGGCGGATGTCACACAGCAGCATGGCGAGTTGCTCTTCGAGCCGCTCGGTACCGCGCCCGACCGGGGCGATGTCCAGGCTGCCGCAGTCCGGGCAGGCGCGTGGCACCCGCTCGGAAAACCCGCAATGGTGGCAGCGCAGGCTGCGGTCGATCTTGTGAAAAACGCGAAAGGCGCTGCAATGCGGGCAGGCGCTTTTCCAGTCGCAGTCGGCACAGTTCAGCACCGGGGCGTAACCGCGCCGGTTCAGGAACACCATGCTTTGTTCACCGCGTGCGATGCGTTGGCCAATGGCGTCGAGCAGCGGCGGCGAGATCACCGCGCCTTTGGGCTGGTGGTTCATGTCGACGCGCCGCACCAGAGGCAACACCGCGTTGGCGCCAACCCGGCTGGGCATTTCCAGGCGCATGTAGCGCCCGCCTTCAACGGCCGGGCGGCTGTGGTACCAGCTCTCCAGCGAGGGCGTGGCAGAACCCAGCAGCACCTTGGCGCCATCGAGTTTGCCGCGGTAAACGGCCAGGTCACGCGCCGAATACCGCGCGCCGTCCTGGCTTTTGTAACTCGGGTCATGTTCCTCGTCGACCACAATCAATGCCAGATGGGGCATCGAGGCAAATACCGCCATGCGGGTGCCCAACACAATGCGTGCGCTGCCACTGTGCGCGGCCAGCCAGCTCGCCAAACGCTGCGCCGGGGTCAGGCCGCTGTGCATCGACACCACGGCGTCAGCGCCATACTGGGCGCAAAACCGGGCCTTGAAGCGTTCTTCGAGTTGTGGCGTCAGGTTGATCTCGGGCACCATCACCAGCACCTGGCTGCTGCTTGATCCCGCCAGCACCTCGGCGGCGCAGCGCATGAACACCTCGGTCTTGCCGCTGCCGGTGGCGCCAAACAGCAAAAAAGGCCCGGGGTTTTGGTCAAATTGGCCGATAGCCCTTGTCTGCTCTGGGGTGAGTGCTACTAATTCAGGAATATCTAGTGTGGTGGTGCTCGCGTCCTGTTCGCCGTCAGCTGGCGTGGTGGACTGAGCCGACGCCTTGGCATCTGCTGCCTGCGCCTTGAGCTGGGCGGATGCCTTCTTTTTGAGCTTGCGCGCCAGTTGCACGCTGCTGATGTCGCGCAGTTGCGGAGGCAGGGCGGCCAGCGCCACTTCGCCCGCCGAGCGCTGGTAATAGTTCGCAGCAAAACGGATCAAGGCACGCCAGCTGGCGCTCAGCGGCGCCAGCGCATCCAGCGCCGCCACCACCGGACGCAGCTTGCTCGGGTCCAAGGCGGGATAGTCTGCGCTGTCCGACGCGCCATGCGGGTCCCAGACCACGCCCAGCAATTCACGCTGGCCCAGCGGCACCCGCACCAGCGTGCCGGGCGGCAGGTCTTGGGGGCTGAGGTAGGTCAGGGCGCCGGTGATTTGGCTGTAGGCCGGGGTATGCACCAACACCGCCACCTGGGCGGCTGTGGCCGGGTCAATTTGGGAGGGGGTGTTCAAGTGAACTTGCGAAATTCGCCTTAAGTCGTTGATTCTGTAGGGGATTAAAGCTCATCCAAGTTTTCTGTGGATAACTTTGTTGATAGATCGTCGATAGATGCCGCCGAGCCTTGTAAATCAAGGTCTTTGTTAGGCTGCCTAAAAAAGATGCAAAATTCAAATCCCTTTTAAATCAACCACTTACAACTGCTATGCGTTTGATAGTGTACTTGCTCACCAAGCTGGTGAACCGCCTGGCGGATCACCAATTTTGTGCATAAGTAACAAACTTTTTTGTAGGAATCCGCCAAAAACTGTTGAAAAAGTGCTAGCCGTCAGCCCGCATCAGCAGGCGCCACGCATCAGGCGCGAATGTTTGTGCACCGCTTCCACCAGCGCCGCCACATGTTCGGGCGGGGTGTGCTGGCTGATGCCGTGGCCCAGGTTGAAGATGTGTGTTGGCCCGAAGCCTGGGCCGCTGTGCGGTGTACCAAAGGCGTTGAGCAGCTTGATGACTTCGGCCTCGATTTTTTCCGGTGGTGCAAACAGCACGTTCGGGTCCAGGTTGCCTTGCAAAGCCTTGCTGCCGCCGACCAGAGCGCGTGCCTTGGTCAGATTGGCGGTCCAGTCCAGGCCCAGCGCGTTGCAGTCCAGCGACTCCATCTCGTCAAGCCACAAAGCGCCGCCCTTGGTGAAGACGATGCTTGGGATGGTGGCGCCGGCCCAGGTTTTGTGCAATTTGGCCAACACCCGGCGGGTGTAGGCCAGGCTGAATTCCTGGAACGCGCCGTCGGCCAGCACGCCGCCCCAGCTGTCGAACACCATCACGGCTTGGGCGCCGGCTTCGATCTGGGTGTTGAGGTAGAGCGCCACCGCGTCGGCGTTGATTTCCAGAATGCGGTGCATCAGGTCCGGGCGGCTGTACATCATGGTTTTGACCAGGCGGTAGTCGTCACTGCCTGCGCCTTCGACCATGTAGCAGGCCAGGGTCCAGGGGCTGCCCGAGAAACCGATCAGCGGCACCCGGCCGTTGAGCGCCTTGCGGATCGAGGTGACCGCGTCAAACACATACTGCAGCTTGGCCATGTCGGGCACTTCGAGCTTGGCCACGGCGGCTTCGTCGCGCACCGAGTGGGCAAATTTGGGGCCTTCACCCAAGGCAAAAGACAGACCCAGGCCCATCGCATCGGGCACGGTCAGGATGTCGCTGAACAAAATCGCCGCATCGATGGGGAAGCGGTCCAAGGGTTGCAGCGTGACTTCGGTGGCGTAGTCGACATTGGTGGCCAGGCCCATGAAACTGCCCGCCTTGGCGCGGGTGGCACGGTATTCCGGCAGGAAACGCCCGGCCTGACGCATCATCCACATGGGCGTGTAGTCAGTCGCCTGGCGCAAGCACGCGCGCAGAAAGGTGTCGTTCTTGAGGGGGGCGAAGGAGGAGGTGGATGAGGTAGTCATGGCTGAATTGTCGCATTGTGTCGCGTCAGGTTGACACATGTAAACTCAAATTCGTTGTGATCCTTGATCTGGCGCAATCGGCCAAGTCACCGTGACACACAGCCCTCCCAGCGCCGAGGGGCCTGTCAGCACCTGCGCCTGATAGACATCGGCAATACGCCGCACGATCGACCAGCCCAGCCCGCTGCCGTGTTGCCCGGTGCCCAGGCCCCGGTAAAAGCGCTCACCCAAACGCGCCATATCGGCTTCGGCCAAGCCCGGGCCGCTGTCGTTGACCTGCAAGAGGACTTGACCACCGGCGCAGTGCACGGTCAGATTCACCTGGGCCGCATCGGGGCTGTAACGCAGCGCGTTGTCCAGCAGGTTGCGGATCAGCACACCGGTTAACACCTCGTCTGCCGCAATGAGGGCGCCCGCGCAGGTGTCGAGTGTCAGCACTTGTGCGCGGGCCAGGGCGCCGGGCGCCAGATCAGCCGCGATGCGTTGGGCTATCTGGCACACATCCACCCGCAACCCCGGGCTGGTGTGGCCAGCGGTTTCCAGGCGCGACAGTGTCAACAACTGGGCCACCAGATGGGTGGCGCGGTCACACCCGGCGAGCGTGTGGCGCAGTGCCTGGTCGCGCTCGGCCACGTTTGCCCCGGCGCCCAGCGCCACCTGGGCCTGGGCGCGAATGGCGGCAATGGGGGTGCGCAATTCGTGCGCGGCATCGGCGGTGAAGCGCCGCTCGGTCGCCATCATCTGGCCGATGCGTGCCAGCAAGCTGTTGAGGGCCGACACCACCGGCGCCATCTCGGCTGGTGTGTTGTTGATGACCAGCGGCTCCACGCTTTGCGGCTGGCGCCGTGCGAGTACCTGGCTCAGGGTGCGCAAAGGCGTGAGGCTGCGGCGCACCGCCAGCCAGCCCAGCAGCGCCAACACGGGCAAGGCCGCCAGCAAAGGCGTCAACACCGACTGCATCATGGCCCACAGAATCGACTGGCGCGAGCGTATCTGCTCACCCACAAACACCTGCACATCGCCCTTGTTGCCTTGCGCGCCAAACACCCGCCACGAGCCGCCCTCGGGCAACTCCACCGTGGCAAAACCGCGCAGTCGCGGCGACATGGGCGTCTGCGGTGCGGTGCCGGAGTGCAGCGTCAACCTGCCGTCGTGAAACACCTGGAACGCCACCCGGGTGGCGTATTTGTGCAAGGTGGGTGCGTCCGGGTGGTCGTCGCCGTCGACGGTGTGCCGGTGATGTGAGCGGTGGCTGCGGCCCGCCTCATCAGTGTCGGTTTGCTGGGCGACCAACAGCGCGGCCGACTGTGCCAAGTGGGCGTCCAGCAGCTCGTCGAGTTCATGGCGGGTGTCGATCCAGCTCAACACCGCCGCAGCGACCCAGACGCACAAGATCAGCGTCAGCAGCAGCGCCAGCAAGCGTGCCTGCAGCGAGGGCAGCCGGTTGAACAGGATCATGGTGCGGACTCAGTGGTGGGGTCTTTGGGCGGCATCAGCGTGTAGCCCACACCACGCACGGTCTGGATCAGCTCAGGCAACAGCTTTTTGCGCAGGTGGTGGATGTGCACCTCGACCGCATTGCTTTCCACCTCGTACCCCCAGCTGTAGAGCTGCTGCTCCAGTTGTTCACGCGACATGACCCGCTCGGCGTTGAGCATCAGCACATGCAGCAAATCAAACTCGCGCATCGACAAGCTGACCGCCTGCCCGGACAGCGTGACCGAGCGCGCCGCCAGATTGACCTGCAGCGCACCGCAACTCAAGCAGTCCTGGGTGTGGCCGTGCGCCCGGCGTACCAGCGAGCGCAGGCGCGCGCCCAGCTCAAACAGGTCTACCGGCTTGATCACATAGTCGTCCGCGCCGCCGTCCAGCCCTTTGATGCGGTCGGGCACCGCGTCGCGCGCGGTCAGTACCAGGATCGGCAAAGTGATCTTTTGGCGGCGCAGGGACTGCAGCACTTCCATGCCGTCTTTCAAGGGCAGGCCCAAATCCAGCACGGCGGCCTGGTGGTTGCCACAGGCGATTTCGCGCTCGGCAGCCAGGCCGTCGCGCACCCAATCGACCAGAAAACCCTGCTGGCGCAGGCCAGCGCGCAGGCCGTCACCCAGCATGGGGTCGTCTTCAGCAAGCAAGATTCGCATGGTGTGGGTGGGCCGTTTGTGGGGGCCCCATCGTAGCCGTTGGGACAACAGACCCGGCAACATAAAACTTACGGCTTGGCGCTTGTGGTAGGGCGGTTGGGAATCAACATGGCACCGTCTTCAAAGGTGCCTGCGTCAGCGTCGTTGTGGCAGGCGGCGCAGTTGGCCTTGCTTTTGACCAGCGGGTTGGCCCAGTCGGCAGCAGAGATGTCGCGGTGTTTCCTGATCCAGTAAGGCGTCTCGGTGATGCGTTGGGGGGCCGCATCTGACGGGATGGAGCGACCGATCTTGTAGGCGGCTTCCGTTGCCTGTTGCTCGGCGGCGTTGGCCACCATAAAAGCCTGCACCGCCTGGCTGGTGGGGCCGTCCAGCGCCAGGTCGGAGCCAAAGTGCTGGTCCTGCTCGGCCATCATCTTCTGCCAGGAGCGCGCGGGCAACAGCGAGGGGTGAAACACCCCATGACAACTGCCACATTCCTCGCGCCACACCGTGTTGTCCGCCAACTTGGAGCCCACAAACGGCACTTGGCGCACCACGGTTTGGCCGGTCAGCGCCGCCCACTGGTTGTGTAACGCATAGGCAAACCACCAGCCGCCAAAACCCAGCACCACCAGCAACACAAGCCAGGCCACACGCTTGTGCGGCTGGCCCGCAGGGGTGTCCGGGCTGGCCAGCTTGTGGCCGTCGACCATGGAGCGCGCCAGGTTCTCCCGGTGCACCCGGCTTTCCATCAGCACACCGGTGATGTGCACGCCCACCAGCACCAGCATCACGACGGCGGCCAGCTCATGCACCTGCTGGAATCCATCCCCCTGGGCAAAGCTGAACCAGCCCGCCGCCGGGCCATGGCGTTCCTCAGCGCCCAGCAACAAGATGCCGGTCACACCAATCACCACGGTGAGTGCCAGAAACAGGTAGACCGCCAGGCTGCCGGTCGGGTTGTGGCCCACATAACGGGCCGCGCGGCCCGCCATCACCTCTTTCAGATAGGCCAAGCCACGCGAGGGGCTCAGCGCAAAGCTGGCAAAACGCGAAAAGTGCGAACCGGCAAACCCCCACACCACCCGAAAACCCACCAGCCCCAGCATCAGGTAACCACAAAACACATGCACCGCCAGCCAGGGGTCTGACTCGGCGGTGAGCCAGGCCACGGCAAAACTGCTGGCCAGCGCCCAGTGGAACAAGCGGGTCGGAACGTCCCAGATCAGCGTGGGTTGCAAAGGTTTGTCAGCGGGGCTCATTTGGGAATACGGACGTTGTCCTCGTCAAAGTCGCCCTTGTCGGCGCCACGGTGGCAGGCCAGGCAGTTGGATGGGCTTTTGACCGACTCGCGTTTCCATACCGCCGGATTGATTTCACCGGCGCGGTGTTTGGACTTGAACCACTCGCTGTCGGTGATCTTGAGCGGCGCTGTGTTGGCCGTCCAGCGGTTGGAGGCATTTTTGACCAGGAAATCGGTGATCTCCTTGGTGTCAGCCGGGGACAGCGAGGCATCGGTGCCAAAGTGTTGGTCCAGCGCGCCCATCATCTTCTGCCAGGACGGCGCGGGCAACAAACCGGGCGGAAAAGCCAGGTGGCAGCCGCTGCATTCAGCCTGCCATTTGGCATTGCTTTGCGACGGCATCACCGGGCGGCCGCGGTCTTCACCGTTGTATTTGTGGCGTTCAGCAAAAGCGGTGCCCGCCATCAGCAGCAGCGCGACACAGGTCCAGAGTGGCTTGGATGTCATGGCGCCCCCCTATTTGACCGACAACACATACGTCATGAAGTCGCCCTTTTCCTGCGTGGTGCAGGCGCGACCCAGCGCGTCATTGCAATTGCGTTTGAACCACTTCTCGACCTTGGCCGCGTCGGTGAAACGCTGCGGGTTCACGCTGGGTGCCATCGGGTCAATGGCCTTGTTGGTCTTGGCGTGTTTGCCCGCGTTTTTGGGGGAATCGGAGTGGCAGGACGAACACGACAACTGGTTCGGCCCTTGCGTCGTGTAGAGCTTTTGCCCGGCCGCAGCGCTGAAGCCCTTGAAAGCCGGGTTCTCGGCCTTGGCCTGGGCGGTGTAGTCGTCCAGGATCGGGTTGGCGTTGGCCAGCAACGGCAGGGCGACTGCCAGGCTGGTGAACAGCGTGCGAATGTGGTGTTTGAAAAACATGCTTGGCCCTCAGTGATGAACTGGGGACAAGCTTAAAAAGGGCGTCTTAAGAAAGTCTTATCGGTGTCGCCGTTGATCCCCGCCCTTGCCACCCCCGCCGGGGCGGAAAGGGAGCCTAACCGCCACATTTGGCCGTGTGTATTAACGGAGGATGTACCCGGCGATGGGCCGGTGGGGCATGGGTGTTGCTCAAATCGGCACGTATGGAAATCTAAAAAAACCATAGCTGTGAGCCCTTGTTAAATAAGGGCTGCAGGCCGATTTTTTATAAATGGCCGGTTGATCACTGGCCTGTGGCCTTGTGTGTCTTGGCGCAAGGTGTTGCTCAAAAATTGCGGAGAGTGATGCGCCAAAAGGGATGCATTCCAGGAAATCAGTTTCCTGTGGCGAAATAACGATGAAAGACAGGACGTGTGCTGATTCTGAGTAATTGCTGCACAACCTATGTCGGTTTCAGGCTGCAAGCCGACAGCCAGATTTCCAGACAGCAGTCATCCAAATCATCTGAGCTTGTGCTTTAACGTGGAACTAAACGGCGCAGCGCGGCCTTATCGCGCAGCGTCCAGCGACTGAAAGGAACGAGGTTGAGCGCCGGGTTAGGCCGAAGTGGCGCTCCAACTTCGAGGATACGCTGTGCTGTCATAGTTGAATTGTCCTATACGGCACGCTCGAACTGGGCGAGCGAAATTCAATTTTTCCACCAAAGACAATTGAAGACTCATTTAGTGTTGTTGAGATGAGTTCATATATTGCGTCCGGCTTGTCGCCATACATGAACAGAGTGCATTCACCCTCACCAAATTCGTCGCCGTCAAACTCCCCGCTACTGGATTCGGCGAGAAGAGCATCGAGCTTGGCAGTAAGTCGATGTATTGCTTCACGCTCCTCATGCGTGCCGTAACCGCTTCCTTGTAGAGAGAATACGATCTGCAGAGAACCGGTAGGTATCATCGGCTTTGCGGTTCTAGGGATGTAAATCTCGCGAATGACAACCCAATACATGAGTGGCGGGTACGTTAGCCAGAACAGCGTCTGTGCGATAGCGCCGAAGTTGTATCTTTCGACAATAGCGAGTCCGGCATACAGCATGAGGGCAGACGTCGCGATTTTTGCTGTCCACTCTGCGTAATCTTGCCACTCTCGGCGCTGAACCGTCATTCGTGAAGCCTAACGTGAAGATGACCGGCAGGCAACACTCGCCGCGCAACGGCAACCTTAAGTTGACTGTCCGCGCCGAGCGACCAGTTATGCATAGTCACTCCACTTGCTTTGGACGCCAATTCTTTGAACATGTTCGGGGTTGGCCTCAACGAAGGTCGCGACTTCTTGCTTTGATCTTGGGAGTGGTGCATCGCTGTGATAGCCGCTGCCGGAGAAGCGGAAGCCAGCTTCCCAAAGACCCTTCGCGGCCAACCAGGCAGATTTATCAGATTTCGGCGGAGTAGCAAAGTTGCGACCCATGAATGCCATCCTATGACCGCAATTGGGGCAGTTGTGAACAAGCGCCGATTCTGCAAGATGCGCGCTTCCGGTACCGGAGTCACTCGTCGCCGGTCGCTTAAAAGAGACCTGACAGTCGAAGCACGCGAAGTTGTGCAGGAATGGCGTCATAAGATGCTTAACGTTGGCGTTGTCCGGCGGACAGCACGCGCCGCGCAGCGGCGTTCTGCTGCTGCTTGTCCGCGACGAACCACCTGTTAACCATACAGCTCACTTCTTCAACCCTGCCTTGAATTTCTCGTACATCGTCCATTTGGGGTCGGCGGCCGTATGGATTTCAATGGGGAAAGCGGACTGACCGGCCAGCGCCTTGTTTAGTCGAACCATGAATTCGCTCTCGGACTTTACATAGTAGGTCCATTCCCGCAAATTCTCCCCCGTTGACACAAGCGCGAGAGTCGCAAACTCATCCTTCGTCATGATGGGTTCCATTGCATCTTCCATCGCATCCATGCGCTGACGCTCAGTCAAGACCGGCATTCCCCGTTCGGACTGATACTTCCACGCCAGAATGACGCGATTGGGCTGGCTCGCACGATTGAAACTTGGAGCGAATTCGTCAACGAAGCGAAAGATGATCACCCTTCCATTGCTGTGGTTGGTTGAAGTTGCAGTGGCCCATATTTGGGCGAAGCTGCTCGTGCTCATTGCAACTACCGTGACTGCGAGAAAAATCAGGCGCTTCATTGGATGGTTAACGTAATGTCCAGAGCATATAAAAGCGCTCTATATGTTGGTACCTGCTCCATAAGTTGGCCATCAAATCCTCCTGAAAGTGGCTTGCAGCCACACTTTTACTGATATTCGACTTTGTTAAATGGATATCGATATTCTGGCAGACCCGGCGTGGCATCTGGGCGCCTATTCAAGGCTACAGCGCCAATTGGATGAACACGGTCAACGGCAGCTCCCGCTGCTTACAAGTCAGAAATCTCAACTGGACCAAACCGTCCCGTTGTTGCCTCGACAAATTGGCCCAGAAAGGTGAAATAACTACCAGCCCGTTCTGATAGCAGTCCACTAGGTACTATCTCGCAGTCGAATGTAAAGGGGGAAGTACCTTCGAGTTGCGTAAATGCAAAAAACTCATCTTGGTCTTCTACGTTGACGGATTGATTGAAGCTGCGCAAGAACGCTTGGACATCTGAAAGAGTCGAGTACGTGAACCGAAAGTGTTGTCGGAGACCCATGCTGTTACTCAAAATCTGTGGATGACGGTTAACAGGCAAAGCATTTTGCCTGCCAATCTACCAGTGAAACAGTCTGTGACCAGTTGCACTCACCGAACGACAGCTTTCGCTGCAATTCAGGCACTCGTTTCAAGTTAGCGCCCTCTTCCACCCAGCGGGCATGAGTGGAGAAAACCTACAACCCCACCATCGCCCCGCGCACATCCGCCACCGACAAAATCTCCGACAACACCACCGGCGCTTTGCCGGGCTGGTACATCACGTAGACCGGCACGCCGTTGCGCCCGAGTGTGGCCAGTGCGGTGGTGATGGCCGGGTCGCGGCGGGTCCAGTCGGCGCGCAACAGCACGACTTTTTTGGCGTCCAGGTCGGCCAGTAAGTCGGTGTTGGCCAGCGTGGTTTTTTTGTTGTACTGGCAGGTCACACACCAGGCGGCGGTGAAGTCCACAAACACGGGGGAGCCGCTGGCCAGCAACGCGTCCACCTTGCTGGGTGCCCAGACCTGCCAGCGGCTGTTGGTGCTGGCGTTGTTGCTGCTGTTGGGTTCTGAAAAATGCACGACGTTTTTGCCGATGGCCCAGGTGAGAGCTAGTAAGACAGCTATCGATAAAGCAGCAATTGGCCAGCGTGCCGCACCGCGCAGCGACAGCGCCCAGACCACCAGCGCCAGGCCCACCAGCAGTGCCAGCAGGGCGCCTGCACCGTCGATGCCGGTTTGCTGGCCCAGCACCCACACCAGCCAGACCACGGTGGCAAACATCGGGAAGGCCATGGCGCGGCGGAAGGTGTCCATCCAGGCGCCGGGCCGGGGCAGTTTGCGCGCCAGCGCGGGTGACCAGCTGGCCGCCAGATACGGCAGCGCCATGCCCACACCCAGCGCCGCAAACAGCAGCAGCGCCTGCAAGGGCGGCAAAGCCAGCGCCAGCCCGAGCGAAGCGCCCATGAACGGCGCGGTGCAGGGTGAGGCAATCGCCACCGCGAGCACGCCGGAGAGGAAGGCGTTAACGGCGGGGTTCTTGGCTTCCAGCGTGGCCAGGCGGCTGGGCAGCAGTTGGCCAAATTCAAACAGCCCGGCCAGGTTCAGACCGATCAGGGTGAACAGCGCCGCCAGCGCCGCCACCACCGCCGGTGACTGCAGCTGAAAGCCCCAGCCGAGTTGTTCACCCGCGCTGCGCAGCACCAGCATCAGCGCCCCCAGCGCCAGGAAGGACAGCACCACACCCGCGCTGTAGGCCAGGCCGCTCACGCGGTGGCCGCGCCGGTCGTCGGCGTGGCGGGTGAAGCCCACCACCTTGATCGCCAGCACCGGGAACACACAGGGCATCAGGTTCAGCAACAGGCCCCCCAGCAGCGCCCCGACGAGTGCCAGCCAGAAGCTGGTTGGCACGGCGGGGGCCGTGGGGGTTGGGGCCAGCGCCGGGTTGAACTGCGGTTGCGCCACTTCAGCCTGACCGGGCGCCGGGTTGGCTGGCCAGCTGCCGGTGATGGGGGCGGTGGTGGCAAAGCCGTTGCGTTCCCCGGCCACGTCGGCCACCAGCACCAGCGGCAGTGCCTTGGGGCTGTCGCTGCGGTGCGGCGAGATCGGCACACTGGCGGTCCATACCGCGCCTGACCAGGCTTGCGTCCAGGGGGCGCCAGCGTCTACCAGCTCGGGGACTTCGGGAAAGAGTTCCAGCTTTTGGCTTTGTAATGCGGCGGGCAGGCCGCTCACGGTTAATTTGAGTTGCTGACCTTCAATGCTGATCTGGCTGTTGCCTCTCAAAGCCTTGGGTTGCACCTGGAAAGCGGCCTCAAACAGGCCCGCGTTCATGGCGGTGGAGCTTTTGGTGGGCAGGCGCAGCACAAATTGCCCGTCTTGCGGCACACATTCAAGCTTGCAGACCAGCCAGCTGGCTTGTAACTTGACCTCCAGCTCTGAAGACAACGGTGAGGGTTTGAAGTCGGGGGTGATGGTCAGTGGCACTGGCAGCAGCACCGTGCCGTTGAAGCCATAGGTGACCAGGTTGCCGGTGGGCAGGATCTTGGGCGTGGGCCAGGCAATGTCACCGGCCAACACCCCGGTCGGCAAGGTCCAGCTCAGGCTGGTGGGCTGGCCCGAGTCGCCCGAGTTTTTCCAGTAGGTGTGCCAGTGGGGCTGGTGGGCCAGTTGCAGCCCGACCCAGACGGTTTTACCGGGGTCGATGCCGTCGGGCGCGTAGGCCATCAGTTCGGCGCGCACCTGCTCGGTGGTGACCACGTTGGTGATGCTTTTTGGCGCCTGAGCCCAGGTGGATAAAGGGCTGATAGCTACTAAAAAAGCAGCGATCAGCCAGCGGGTCAGGTTCTGTGGCAACGTCATAACACGTTCAGAGTCGGGTGGTGGCGCAGAGTTCCGGGGCGGCTGTTGTGAGGGCGTGGGTCAATACGGGTTGTCGAACCCCAGGCGCGCCATGATCTCGCTCTCGCGCAGCTCCATCACCTGCGCGTCTTCGTCTTCCTCATGGTCCCAGCCTTGGGCGTGCAGGGCACCGTGCACCAGCAGGTGGGCGTAGTGTTCTTCCAGGGTTTTGTTTTGCTCTTTTGCTTCTTTGGCCACCACCGGCGCGCACAGCACCAAATCGGCGGTGACGATGGGCTCCTGGGTGTAGTCAAAGGTCAGCACATTGGTGGCGTAGTCTTTTTTGCGGTAGTCGCGGTTCAGCGCCTGGCCTTCTTCGGCGTCAACGATGCGCACGGTGATCTCGGCGTCGTCCTGCAGCGCGTGGCGAATCCATTTGATGACCTTGTGGCGCGGCAGCGCGGCGCGGTGCAAGGCGGCGTCAGGCAGTTTGCCAAATTGCAGGGACAGGGTGAGTTGGTTCATGGTGGTTGATCGTTTGTATAAGAAATTGGCTCTAGCCCTTATTTCATAAGGGCAGGTAGCTATCAAAATAATATTTTTTCTTTCACGGCGCGGCCTTGCGGCTGCGCACGCGCGGCGCCACCGGCAAAGGCATCGGGTCGGCATCCAGGCGCGGGTGCGGGTTGAAGCGGCCCGGCGCGTCGTAGGCATCCACAATACGCGCCACCAGCGGGTGGCGCACCACGTCGGCACTGGTCAGGCGGCACATGGCGATGCCGTCCACACTGCGCAAGACGCGTTCGGCGTCGATCAGGCCACTGAGCTGGGTGGCGGGCAGGTCGATCTGGCTCACGTCGCCGGTCACCACCGCTTTGGAGCCAAAACCGATGCGGGTCAAAAACATCTTCATCTGCTCGGGCGTGGTGTTTTGCGCCTCGTCCAGGATCACAAACGCGGTGTTGAGCGTGCGCCCGCGCATGAAGGCCAGCGGCGCAATCTCAATCGTCTGGCGCTCAAAGGCTTTTTGCACTGCCTCAAAACCCATCAGGTCATAGAGTGCGTCGTATAGCGGGCGCAGGTAGGGGTCGATCTTTTGCGCCAAGTCACCGGGCAGGTAGCCCAGGCGCTCGCCCGCTTCGACCGCCGGGCGGGTCAGCACAATGCGCTGCACCGTGCTGCGTTGCAGGGCGTCCACTGCCATGGCTACGGCCAGGTAGGTTTTGCCAGTGCCGGCCGGGCCAATGCCAAAGGTGATGTCGCAGCTGGCGATGCAGTCCAGGTAATGCGCCTGGTTCATCGAGCGCGGTTTGAGGTCGGCGCGGCGGGTTTTGAGCGAGGGGCCATCGGCGCCATTCACGTCGCCGTCACCCGAGAGCATCAGTTGCACCGTGCGTGGCTCGATCGGGCGCGCTGCCATCTCGTACAGCGCCTGCAGCATCTCCATCGCACGCTGGGCGTGGATTTTGAGGCCGTCCACCTTGAACTGCTCGTGCCGGTGCGCGATTTTGACCTGCAGCGCGGTTTCGATGGTGCGCAAATGCGCGTCCATCGGGCCACACAGGTGGCTCAGGCGGGTGTTGTTGGGTGGCGAAAACAGGTGGCGAAGGATCACGTTGATAATTCTCTGAATAGGGGCGGCGGTTTCACCGCTCCGTGGGGTTGGGCCAACATGCCGTGGCTGGCGGCTGGGTTGTTGGGCCTGCCTGCCTGGGCCGATTTTCCGTCAGACCCAATGACTTCTTGATTGAATAGGTAATAAAGATGATTGGCAAGCTCACCGGTACGCTGGACAACAAAAACCCGCCCGAGGTCATCATTGACTGCCACGGCGTGGGCTACGAGGTGCTGGTGCCCATGAGCACCTTCTACAACCTGCCCGAGATCGGCGCCAAGGTCACGCTGCTCACCCACTTTGTGGTGCGGGAGGACGCGCAGATTCTGTACGGTTTTGCCAATGCCGCCGAGCGTGAGGCGTTTCGCCAGCTGATCAAGATCAGCGGTGTTGGGCCGCGCACCGCACTCTCGGTGTTGTCGGGCATGAGTGTGAGCGAACTCTCACAAGCCATCACCCTTCAGGAAGCGGGTCGTCTGATCAAGGTGCCCGGCATCGGCAAAAAAACGGCTGAGCGCCTGCTGCTCGAACTCAAAGGCAAACTCGGGCCAGACATTGGTGTGGTTGCCAGTGTGGCCAGCGACGCCCAGGCCGACATCCTGCAAGCGCTGCTGGCGCTGGGCTACAGCGACCGCGAAGCCGCCGCCGCCCTCAAAGCCCTGCCGCAGGACGTGGGTGTGAGCGACGGCATCAAACTGGCGCTCAAAAGCCTGGCGAAGTAGCCACGCCGGGCCAGCGCCGCCGCCACATTACTGCGCGCTGCGCACCGGCCGGTTGTTGAGCGGCTGCACCGGGCGGGCGTTGTTGGGGTAGAGCTGCTGGAACAAGCGCAGCTGCGCCGGGCTGACCTGCATCGGCTGTTTGAGCACCATCCACAACACACCTTCGGTACAAGGCGGCGTGGTCAGTGAGCCCATGAACTGGTAATACCGCTGGTCTTTGGGCAGCAGCTCGGTCAGGTCAATCAGCCCGGCGGGGGTGCGCACCGTGTCATTCACATCCAGCGGCATGTAGGTCCAGACCTTGTCGATCAAGGGGCTGGCCACACCCGGCTCCAGCAGCACCGCCACTACGGCCAGCTGGCCGTCGGCACTGCGGTGCACCAGGTGCGCCACCATGGCGTAGTTGCGGTAGTTGACCTGCTCTTCAGACGGGGTGTGAAAGTGGAACTGCACCAGCGTGTAGGTGGTGCCGCGCACCGTCAACGTGTTGCTGCCTTGCAGGTTGACCTGGATGGTGTGGCCGTTGTTGACCACCACCGCGTTGGACGGTTGGTAATTGAACTGCAGCGCTTCGGCCGGGCCTTGCAGGGTGTAGACGTCATCGATGTTGATGGGCGACTGGCGCTGGCCCGTGGCGCAGGTGCCAAATTCAGGCTGCAGCTCGCCCCAGTTCTGCGGCCCGGTTTTGCCCAAATAGCTCCAGTGCACATCGCCGTGGCCGCTGGTGCTGCGCTCTGGCGCGTGTGGTGTTGGTGGTGTGGCTGGCGTGCGGGTGGTCAAAGCAGCGGCTTTGGCGCGGATGTACTCGCGGCTGTCGCGCGGGTTGAACACTGGCATGGGGCGCGTGGCCGCAGGCGCTGGCCGAAACTTGGTGGCAGGGGCGGGGGGCTCCTCTATGACGGGCGGCTCGGCGGCTTTGGCGCGGCTGCTCGCCGGTGCCGGGCTGGCCTTGCTGGCGGGCTCGGCTTTGTCGGTGACTGTCAGCGTGATCTTTTTGCGGTCAATCAGCTTGTCGCGCAGGGCTTTTTTGATGTCGTTGCCCAGTTCCACCGGGTCGGAGGTGGTGCTTGCTTCAATCGTGGCGGTTGAGCTGGACTTTTTGGCCGGGGCTTTGGTGGCCGCTTCGGTGGGTTTGATGGCTGGGTCGGCCTTTTCTGCGGCCCGGCTGACGCTCCAGCCGCCCGCGCACAACAAGCAGCCCAAGGCCAGTGCCCATACCTGGCGTGCCCGGGCAGATGTCAGCCAGCCGGTGGCCGCGGCGCGGCTGCGTCGGGTCTGATGGGCAGGGGGGGGCGGTGTGTTCATGTCTGATCCAGGGCTGGTTGACGGTCGGCCAAAGAGGCTTTGGCTTGTTATCGGCAGAATTGGCCCAGGTATTGAGCGCTATAGTGCCTGCTTTGCCCTCAACCAGAGTCCGCAGTGAGTATCCAAACCGACGATTTTGCCCCGGCGCCCGCCAAACGGGTGGTGTCCAACGCACCCGCCTCGCCCAACGAGGAGGCGATTGAGCGCGCCCTGCGCCCCAAGCTGCTGGACGACTATGTGGGCCAGGTCAAGGCGCGTGAACAGCTGGAGATTTTTATCAGCGCCGCCAAAAAACGCGACGAGGCGCTCGACCATGTGCTGCTGTTTGGCCCACCCGGCCTGGGCAAAACCACGCTGAGCCACATCATCGCCGCCGAATTAGGCGTCAACCTGCGCCAGACCAGCGGCCCGGTGCTCGAAAAACCCAAGGATTTGGCGGCGCTGCTGACCAATCTGGAAAAAAACGACGTCTTGTTCATCGACGAAATCCACCGCCTGAGCCCGGTGGTTGAAGAAATTTTGTACCCCGCGCTGGAGGACTACAAGATCGACATCATGATTGGTGAAGGCCCGGCGGCGCGCTCCATCAAGCTTGATTTGCAACCCTTCACCCTGGTCGGCGCCACCACCCGTGCCGGCATGTTGACCAACCCGCTGCGCGACCGTTTTGGCATCGTGGCGCGGCTGGAGTTCTACACGCCTGAGGAGCTGGCGCGCATCGTCAAACGCAGCGCCGGGCTGCTCAATGTGCCCACCAACCCCGAAGGTGGCTTCGAGATTGCCCGCCGCAGCCGCGGCACACCCCGCATCGCCAACCGGCTGTTGCGCCGGGTGCGCGACTATGCCGATGTCAAAGGTGTGGGCGAGATCACGCTGGACATCGCCAACCGTGCGCTGGCCATGCTGGACGTTGACCCGCAAGGTTTCGATCTGATGGACCGCAAGCTGCTTGAAGCCGTGATCCACCGTTTTGACGGCGGCCCGGTGGGCCTGGACAACATCGCCGCCAGCATCGGTGAAGAGCGCGAAACGATCGAAGACGTGATCGAACCCTACCTGATCCAGCAGGGCTACCTGCAACGCACCCCGCGCGGTCGTATCGCCACCCTGGCCGCCTACCGGCACCTGGGCGTGACACCCCCGGCCAACCAGGCGGGCGGGGTGGATTTGTTCAGTATCTGAGTTGGGTTTTGCAGGTTTGTAGAAGAAACTGGCTGCTAGCCCTTTTGAAATAAGGGCTGGCAGCTATCACTTGGATAGTGATCTGTGCACGGGCTGGTGGCCGTGCCAGGCGGCTGGTTCAGAACACGGGTTCGCAGCGGACTTCTGATTTCACCGAGTTGGCGATGTAGCAGGCTTCATGCGCCGCATGGTGCATGGCTTCAATCTGCGCCCGGGTCGGTTGGCGCTCGCCAGAAAAGGTGACGGCCGGGCGCAAGGTCACCACCGTCATGGCCATCTTGCCTTGGTCGTTTTTTGCCATGACACCCACTGCCGCGTCCAGGTAGCGGTCCACACAAAACCGGCCTTTGACCGCCATCGACAAAAACCACAACATGTGGCAACTCGACAGTGACGCGACAAAGGCTTCCTCCGGGTCAATGGCCGCAGCATCCGACATCGGCAACGGCACCACATGGGGCGACGAGGAACCCACCACCTCCACCCCACCATCAAAACGCAGCACGTGCCTGCGGCTGTAGCGGTTGTCCAAAAAGTCCTGACCATTGCGTTGCCATAAAACCTCAGTGACGTACTGTGCCATGTGGGGGCCTTTGAAGAAGTTGCCAGTGAGCAGGTCGATGGGCCAAGTCAGTGCTGATGGGCGTGATCCATGGGCATGTCCGGCATGCCTTGTGCGCCCGGCATGGTATGCGACTTTGCAGCCTCTGGCTTGGCCTGCAAACGGGTGAATTTGGCCTGCACCGGGGCTTGTCCGGGCACCGGGGCGATGGACACCAGGGCTTGGGTGCCGCGTTTGGGCAACTGCGGCAGCACACCGGTCAGCCCGTTGTCACCTTCGGGGGCCAAAGCCACTTGGGTGCGGGCCTTGCCATTCACAAAGCTGGCGGAGCCGCTGGCTTGGGCGGTGGCGATTTTCTGGCCCAGGTGGTCGGTCACATAAACGTGCACCGGCACACCCTGGCCAGCCACTGCGGCAGGGGCCACCACCAGTTCAAAGTGGTAGATGCCCGCCATGCGCAATTGACCACCGTGGGCGGAGGGCATGGCATCGAGCGTGGCCTCGTCGTGCGCCAGCGCTGGCGTGCCAAGCGTGGTGGCCATGCAAACAGCGGCAGCCAAATAGGACGCCAATTTTGAAAAAGTCATGGGAATCTCCTGGGTTCTAAAGTAGGTATGGAGTCGGATCGTCGCGGCAGAGTTCAATGTCAGCGCATCGCTGGGTCATGCAACTTGGCTGGTTATTATGAAAAAATGGCCTTCAGCCCTTATTTAATAAGGGGTGAGTGCTATGTTTTATGAAGTGGCTTTGGCCATGTCGCGCATCAGCACCCAAGATGCGCCTGACTCTGCCGGGTTTACCACCGACACTACCCCCTTTGGCACAAATCATGCAACAGCCTGACCATGGACACGACGCATCATTCAACCCCTGAACGTCACACCCTGTTTGACGACACGCAGGGCATTTTTACCGGCACCTTGTTTGTCTCCATCGCTTTGCTGATGTTCAACCAGGCCGGCTTGCTGACCGGGGGCACGGCGGGCTTGGCGTTTGTGCTGCACTATGCCACCGGGGTGAGTTTTGGCAAGCTCTTCTTTCTGGTGAACTTGCCGTTCTACTGGTTTTCCTGGACCCGCATGGGGCGAGAGTTCACCCTCAAGACCTTTCTGGCCGTCGGTTTGCTGTCGCTGTTGACCGAGTGGACGCCGCAGGTGTTTGCCATCGGGCAGATTCACCCCTTGTACGCCGCCGTTGTGGGTGGGCTGCTGCTGGGTTCGGGCTGCCTGTTCCTGGCGCGGCACCGGGCCAGTTTGGGCGGTGCCACCATCGTCACGCTGTACTTGCAAAAAGCGCATGGCATCCGCGCGGGCAAAGCGCAGATGATTGTGGATTCGATCGTGGTGCTGCTGGCGTTGCTGGTGGTGACACCGCAGCGGGTGGCCTACTCGGTGCTGGCGGCGGTGTTGATGAGTCTGTTTTTGTGGGTCAACCACAAGCCGGGGCGCTACTCGGTGAGTTGAGGTGAGCGCAGGGGGGCTCTGCTGGCCGGCTGTCAGCTGACGGTTTCGTCGCGTGTGGCCTGATCCAGGTGGCTGGTGTCGGCCCAGCCCACCAGCGTCAGGCCGTCAGGCGTCCAGAGCAGGCGATTGATGGCCGCATTGCCCAGTTGCCAGGCGCGCGGGGCTTGCAGGCTTTGGCCGGTGGCCAGCCGGTACAACATGTCCAGCACACCGCCGTGCGCCACCAGCACGATTTGCCCGCCGATGTGCTTGGCCGCCAGTGTGTGGACGGTGGTTTGCACCCGTTCGCGCACCGCTTCCAGGGATTCGCCGTTAGGCGGCGCCCAGTTGGCCTCGCGTTTGCGCCATTGCCGCGACATATCGGGCCAGGTGGCTTCAATCTCGGTATAGGTCAGGCCCTCAAACTTGCCAAAACCGCGTTCGCGCAGACCCACATTCGCTTGCAACTGGCAGTTGGCCTGCTCGGCGATGGCTTGCGCGGTTTGCCAGGCGCGCAGCAGGTCGCTGGCGTAGATGGTGTCGATGGGCTCGTCGCGCAGCGCTTGAGCGACTTGCGTGGCTTGCCACAAGCCGACTTGGTTGAGGCCAATGTTCAAGTGTCCTTGGATGCGGTTGTCCACATTCCAGGCGGTTTCTCCGTGGCGAATGGCGATGATGCGGGTGGCTTGCATGGGGACAGCGTGGCTTACAAATTGCTATAAAAATTAAAGCTACTGGTGCTTTTAATATAAGGGCTAGAGGCTGATTTCACGCTATTTTAGAGCTGAGGTTGGCCTCGGCCGGGGTGGGGGCTGGCAAGCTGGCGGTCAGCACCTCAAACTCATCGGCACTCAGGCCGGGCGTGCACAGATAGCCCTGGAATGACTCGCAGCCCAGGCTGGCCAGGTAGTCGCGCTGGGCTTCGGTCTCGACCCCTTCGGCCACCACCTTCAATTTGAGCCCGCGCGCCATGCCAATGGTGGCGCTGACAATGGCGCGGTCACCCTCGTCGTCGGGCAGGCCGGTGACAAACGATCGGTCGATTTTGAGCTTGGAGATCGGGAACCGCTTCAAGTACGCCAAGCTGGAGTAGCCGGTGCCAAAGTCATCAATCGATAGCACCACACCCAGTTCTGCCAAGGCATGCAGACGGCCCAGGGTTTCGTTGGCGTCCTGGATCAGGATCGACTCGGTGAGCTCCAGCTCCAGCAGTTGGGGGGCCAGGCCGGCGATACGGATCACCGCTGCCACCGTGTCGACAAAGTCTGGCTGATGGAACTGTAGCGCCGACACGTTGATCGACACGGTGACCGGTGTGCCCTGGTTTTGCCACAAGGTGGCCTGGCGCACCGCTTCTTCGAGCACCCAGGTGCCCAGCGTGGTGATGAAACCCGACTCTTCTGCCAGCGGGATGAAGCTGCTGGGTGGCACATTGCCCAGTTCTTCGTCGGTCCAGCGCAGCAGCGCCTCGGCGCCTTGCAGGCTGCCATTGGCCAGCGAAATCTGCGGCTGGTAGTGCAGCCTAAACAGGCCCTTGTCCATGGCCAGGCGCATGGCGTGGTCCATCTTCAGGTGCGACAGCAGGTTGACATTCATCTGCGGCTGGTAGAAGCGGAAGCTGCCCCGGCCGCGCGACTTGACCAGGTACATCGCGGTGTCGGCGCATTTGATCAGGGTGTCGAGCGTTTTGCCGTCTTCCGGGAAGAGCGCCACGCCAATGCTGCAGCCGACCGAGAACGACATGTCATCGATCTGGAAGGCCTCGACCATGGTGTCCAGGATGCGCTGCGCCAGCACCTCGGCGCCGCGTGCGTCAAGCTCCTGCATGAAGATCACAAACTCGTCGCCACCCAGGCGGCACAGCGTGTCGGTGTCGCGCAGGCAGGACTTGAGCCGCTGCGCCACGTCGACCAGCACCCGGTCGCCAAAGGTGTGGCCCATCGAGTCGTTGATGTTTTTGAAGCGGTCCAGGTCGATGAAAAACACGCCACATTCGCAGCCGTTGCGCTCGGCCACCCGCAGCGCAAAACCCGCCCGCTGGGTGAGCAGCAGGCGGTTGGGCAGGCCAGTCAGGGCGTCGTGGTAGGCCAGTTGCTCGATGCGTTTTTGGGCCGCATGTTCTTCGGTCAGGTCGCGGAAAAAACAGATGCTGTGCGACACCTGGCCATGGTCGTCACGCAGCAGCACCCAAGACACCTGGACAGCACAGGAGGACAGGTCTTTTTTGCGGATGCAGAGCTGGCCGCGCCACACCCCTTGATCGAGCAGTTTGGCGTGGATGTCCGCCACCTTCTCGGCATGAATCGGATCAAAGAAAAAGTTCTCAGGGGTGGCGCCCAGCAGCTTGCCCTGGGCGCACTGTGTCAGGGTTTCGCAGGCCGGGTTGACGGCCAGGATCAGCAGTTCCGGGCTGGTGATGAAAATCGCCTCCAGGCTGGACTCGAACACCTTGGCTGCCAGCTTGAGCTGGGACTCGTTGAGCAAGCTTTGCGTGATGTCCCGAAATGAAAACACCCGCCCGGTGGGCTGACCACGGCTGTACTGCGACTGGGTGACACGCTCCAGCACCCGGCCACTGTTGAGCACCAGGATGTCGGTGGTTTCCAGCAAGGGGTTGTCGTTGATCTCTTGCAGGCGAACTTGGTAATGCGGGTCGCTGACCTGGCTGGCCAGATGGGCGTACAAAGCGGTGTCGTCGCGGTGCAGCAGCATCGCCTCGGGCACCGACCAGAGTTTGGCAAAGTGCCGGTTGTAGTTGCGAATGACACCATCGAGGTCGCTCACCAAGATGCCGTCAGCGGTGGACTCCAGCGTGGCGCGCAACTCGGCCACCCGCTTTTCCAGCTCGTTTTCGGTGTGGCGCTGCTGGCGCAGGTCGCGCAGGCCCACCAGAAAGACCGACCGGTCTGCCTCTGGCCAGACCAGGCTGACGCGCCGCTCCACCGCCACGGCCACGCCGTCAGCCCCGCGCAGCAGGGTCTCTGAGTGGATGCTGTCAACCAGACCGACCGCCACGTCTTCCCAGAAAAACTGGTCTTCCGGCGTGGCCGCCAGCTCGATCACAGGCTGGCCCAGCATCTCGCTCATGCTCAGGCCCAGCAGATCACATGCAGCTTGGTTCACCATCAGGATGCGCAGATCCACCGGGTCGACCAGCCAGACCGACTCCAGCAGGCCTTCGATCAAGGGTTTCCAGGAGACCCGTTTCATATGGACGATCCTTCCGGTGGTGTGTCGACGGCTCTCTCGAAAAAATAGCAGATGCGTTGGCGCGGCGACAGGTAATCCATCGCGGCACGCGGCAAAGCGTCGGGTTTGAGGCTGCGTTTGATACCCAGCTCGGGCGTGCTCTCCAGATCCACAATCAAGGCCTCGTGTTTGGGGACTCTGGCGTCAAAGACAAAGATGCGCGGCTTGAGCGGGCGCGATGCGTTGACCGACACCACTGTGGCGAAACGCTCGTCGGTCAGCTGCACCACCGAGCCCGGTGGGTAGACCCCCATCATGCGGATGAACGCCTGCAGCACCTTGGGATCAAAACGTGGCTTGTACTGCGCAAATATCAGCGCCAGCGCTTCGTGGGGCGTGACGGCCGTTGCGGGCCGACTCGGGTTGCACAGGCCCTCGTACCGGTTGACCAGCGCCAGGATTTTGGCCAGTTGCGACATCGACTCGCCTTTGAGCCGTTTGGGAAAGCCGCTGCCATCGACCATCTCGTGGTGTTGCGCGATCGCGAGCAGCGCGCCAGGTGCCAGCCCAAGCTGCTGGCTTAGCCTGACCCCGTGTGCCACATGCTCTTGGTAAGCCTTGATCTCATGCGCTGAAAAACTGTCTTCCAGCCAACGCACCCGATCCGGCAACTCGGATTTGCCAATGTCGTGGAAAAAGGCGGCCAGTCCCAGGTCGGTCAGCTCAGCGGCGCTCAGGCCCAGTTGTTTGCCCAGCAGCAAGGCAATCACGCTGATGTTGACCGGGTGCAGCGCCAGCTTGTCGCCCATGCTGTCGGACAGCAGGCGGATGGCCGTGTCACCGGCTGCCAGCACGTCGGTGACAAACCCGCTCACCATGCCCTGGCATTGCGCCATCACCTCCTGGGGCTTGCTGTGCATCTGCTCGATCGCCTGTTTGTACTGACGTGCGGTTTGACCAAAGCGGCGTTCACAGGCGAGCTGATCACGCTCCTGCGCGAGCAATTGCTGGCGCCGTTGCTCGGCCTCCAGCTGGCGCAAGGCCTGTTCCCGATCTACCGGTTGGGGTGGTTGGTTGGCCAGGGTCTCGGTGGCTACTTCGGTGGGGATGCTGCTTTTGGCGGGGTTGATGCGCACGCGCTGCAGACCGAGTGCGCGGATGGCATCGATCTGCTTTTGTGAGCTGATTTTGAAATGGCTGGTGGGAAAGGGGTGCGCCAGCCAGCCCAGCTCAAGTTCGACGTACATGCCGGGCTGTAAGCGCGCGACATCAATGATTTCAAGCAGGATCTCTTCCATGAACGACGTTTTTTAGTTGACCCTGATCATACAAATGAAATACAGGACACGAAGAGCCGTGCCCCACGTCGCCAGCAGGGGCTTGCGTCAGCGCGCAATCTCGATGTTGACGCGGCGCACCCCCGTCGCAGGCTCGGGGAACCCCTCCAGTGCCGCATCCAACATGGCGGGCAATACCGCCTCGCTGTCAGACCAGGGGCCATCGTTGGTGGCGTGCGACTCAAACACGACCTGCTGGGTGGCGCTGTTGCGGATGATCAGCCCCACTTCGCGCCAGTAGCTGGTGCGTGCATTGAGCACCGGAAACGGTGCCAAAGTGCCGGAACCCCGTCGCCAGCCCGGACTCCAGCCCCACAGCGGGCGCTCAAACAGCTCTTGCTGAAGGCGCTGGGTGGCCGACACCTGCACGGTGAACGCGGCGGCCTTGTCGTCGTGAACCAGGCCAACCTGGTTCAGCGCCTCCTGCGCCATGGCTTCCAGCGCGTCTTGCGCGGCAGCTGCACTTTGCTGCGAGGGCAGCCGCTCGAAGCGGTAACGGCTGCCGGTTGGCACCGGCGCCGGCGCAAAACTGCTGACCTGGCTGTCCACCACCCGCATGCCGCTGCAACCCTGCAACAGAGATACTCCTAAAAAAAGAGCTAACAGTGCTTTTAACATAAGGGCTAGGGGGCGATTTGTTTCTTAACTCTTGGCGGTCACCAGCGCAATGCCTGGCAGCGTTGCCAACGGCAACTCTTCGGCGTCAAACGCCTTGTCGCCTTCGGCATCAGGCTGACCGGTGACCCGGATGTTCTGAAAGTCGTGGCGCTTGCGGTCCATCAGGTGCGAGGGCACCACGTTTTGCAAGGCGGTGAACATGGTCTCGGTGCGACCGGGCCACTGGCGTTCCCACTGGTGCATCATGCGTTTGATTTCCTGGCGCTGCAGGTTTTCCTGGCTGCCACACAGGGAACACGGGATGATCGGGAACTGGCGGTGTTCGGCCCAGGCGATCAAATCCTTTTCGGCCACATTGGCCAGCGGGCGGATCACGATGTGGCCACCGTCGTCGCTCACCAGCTTAGGCGGCATGCCCTTGAGTTTGCCGGCAAAAAACATGTTCAAAAAGAAGGTGTGCAACATGTCGTCGCGGTGGTGGCCCAGCGCGATCTTGGTGATCTTCAACTCGTCAGCCACCCGGTACAAGATGCCGCGGCGCAGGCGGCTGCACAGGCTGCACATGGTTTTGCCCTCGGGCACCACTTTTTTGACGATGCTGTAGGTGTCCTGGGTTTCGATGTGGAACTCGATGCCGAGTTTGCTCAGGTACTCGGGCAGGATGTGATCCGGGAAACCGGGTTGCTTTTGATCCAGGTTGACGGCGACGATGTCGAAGTGGATCGGCGCACGCTGTTGCAGCTTGATCAGGATGTCGAGCAGGCCAAAGCTGTCTTTGCCACCGCTCACACAGACCATGACGCGGTCACCTTCCTCAATCATGTTGAAGTCGATGATCGCCTGGCCGACCTGGCGGCACAGGCGTTTTTCAAGCTTATGGGCCTCACGCGCAGCACGTACGGCGGCTTCGCGCTCATTTTTTTGGGGTGTTGGCTCGTTGCTGAGCGCCGCTGCCTCGTCGGCCAGAGCGGTGTTGTCGTTGGGGTCGGTCCAGTTGTTTGTCATGGGGGTGTCCTTCACCATTGCCCGGTTTCCATACGGATGGCGACTTCGCAGTCGGCAAAGATCTCCAGCTTGGCGATCTTCACCCGCACGCCTTGCACATTGGGCAGTTGCATCAGCCGGTGCGCCAGCTTGCCAATCAAGGTTTCCAGCAGGTTGACGTGCTCGGCGGTGCATTCGTCGATGATGATTTTGCGCACTTTGCGGTAGTCCAGCACATGGGTGATGTCGTCGTCGCGTGGCATCAGCGGCTGTGGGCCGAGGTTGAGCTCGGCATCCACCAGGATCGGTTGCGGGGCGGTTTTTTCGGTTTCAAGAATGCCCAGGCTGGCATCAAAGCGCAGGCCGGAGAGGGTCAGGGTTTGCAACCCTTGGGTGGTGCTGTTCATGGCGGGGAGGTGGCAGGTCAAAGAGAAGGTTTGGCGCGAAAGACTTCGACACCGACACCGGCGCAGTCTGGGTAAACATCTGGTTTGCAGCTTGATATCCGCACCGCCAGCACCTGCGGGTGGGCCAGCAGGCGGCTGGCCAGGTCGTCACACAGGGTTTCTTGCAACTGGATGTGCCCGGCTTGCACACGCTGGCGGATCAGCTCGCGCACAAAGTCGTAGTCCACCACCTCGGCCAACTGGTCGGCTTGCGGGGTGGAGCTGGCGTAGGGCACAAACAGTTCCACATTGAAGATCACGCGCTGGGTGCGGCCTTTTTCAAAGCCGTGGGCGCCGATGTGCATGTCCACCACATGGTCGCGCAAAAACAGCCTGCGGCAGGTCAGCGCCAGGGTGGCCGGGTCGATAGAGGTCATGCGCCGTCTTTCTGCAAAGGGTCTACCATGAACATCACATCACGGGGCAGCGGCAGCAGGTGCTGGCCGTTGTCCACGGTGAGGGTGATGCCGGTGATGCAGGGGTTGTTGGCCAGAAACAGGCAGCTTTGGGCCACCTGCGCCGGGTTGATCGGGCGGCGCAGCAGGTTGATCCGGCTGGCTTTGTCAAAGTTGGCTTTGGTTTGCGGGCCGCTGACAAACATCAGGCCGGGCGCCACACCACACACGCGCAATTGCGGCGCCAGCGCTTGGGCCTGCAGCGCCACCAGCCGCTCCAGCGCGAGCTTGGAGGTGGTGTAAGAGAAATAGTCCGGGTTGAGGTTGAACACCTTCTGGTCCAGCACATGGATCACGCTGCGCTCGCCGGTGGTGTCGCTGGCGGGAATGCTCTGCGCCATGGCCGCTGTCAGAGCCATGGGCGCCAGCAAGTTGACCTCAAGCTGCTGTCGTGCCGCGTCGATGTCGAAGTCGCGGGCAGTGTCGGGCTCAAAGCTGGAGGCGTTATTGACCAGGCAGTGCAGCGGCCCGGTCTGGGCCACGATCTGCGCCATCATCTGCTGGCGCTGTGCGTCGATGGCCAAGTCCGCCTGCACCGTGCGGATCAACAGCCCTTGCTGACCCAAACTGGCCCGCAGCGCCTCGGCCGCCGCGCCCGAGCGCTGGTAATGGCACCAGACCGACCAGCCTGCCGTGGCAAAACTGCGGCACAACATCGCGCCCAGGCGTTGCGCGCCCCCGGTGATCAAAACAGTTTTGGCCACTATGCTGCGCTGACCAGATGTTGGCCACCATCAACCAGCAGGGTGGTGCCGGTGATGGATTTGTTGTTCAGGGCAAAGGCCACCGTCGCGGCCACATCGGCTGCGGTGGAGGCGTGGCCCAGTGGCGAGAGCTTGTTGAGCGAGTCAAACTTTTCTGGGCGCAGCAGGTGGCTGGCCAGCGTCAGGCCCGGCGCCACACCCACCACCCGCATACGCGGAGCCAATTGAATGGCCAGCATGGTGTTGGCGGCTTCCAGCGCGGCTTTGGACAGGGTGTAGCTCATGAAATCCGGGCTCGGGTTCCACAGCTTCTGGTCGAGCAGGTTGACGATCACACCACGGGCCTCGTCGCCTTGGGTTTGCAGGTGCTCAAACAAGGCGTGGCTGAGCAAAATGGCGGCACCGGCATTGCTGCGCACATGTTTTTCGAGTGCGGCAAAGGTGAAGGTGGCGGCGGTGTCGTGCTCGAAAGTAGAGGCGCTGTTGACCAGCGCGTCGACATGGCCAAATTCTTCGATCACCGTGGGCAGCAGGTTGCGCACCGCGGTTTCACTCGCCAGATTGGCACGAAAAGAGGCGCAAGCCCCCGCCAGCTTTTTACAGTCTGCTACGGTTTTTGCAGCTTCTTCGACCGAGTCGCGGTAGTGCACGGCGACCCGCCAGCCCTCTTTGGCCAAGGTCAGCGCGATTTCGCGACCCAGGCGCTTGGCCGCGCCGGTGATCAGAACCGTGCGTTGGCGAGTGGCTGGGGGCGAGGTGGAAGACATTCGGGGACAATCCGGTGGTGATGACATCAGCCCCAAGTTTAACGAACGCGCTCGCAGCGCACATCGCCCAAGGCCTCTCGCAGGCTGGTGGGTGGATCCCTTTCGATGCCTTCATGAGCCAGGCGCTGTACACGCCCGGGCTGGGTTATTACGCCCATGGCAGCGCCAAATTTGGCCCCTTGCCTTACACCGTGGCGGACGGCCAGCGCCAGGCCGGCAGCGACTTTGTCACCGCGCCCGAGATGACGCCGCTGTTTGGCTGGACGCTGGCCAACCAGGTGGCGCAGGCGCTGCAGATCAGTGGCACCAGTGAAGTCTGGGAGTTTGGCGCGGGCTCCGGTGCTTTGGCGCTGCAAGTGCTGCAGGCCTTGAAAGAGCAGGGGGTGGTGCTATCAAAATACACGATTGTGGATATTTCCGGCAGCCTGCGCGCGCGCCAGCAGGCCACCTTGGCGGACTTTGCCGATGTGGTGCGCTGGGTGGATGCGCTGCCCGACACGATGCAAGGGGTGGTGCTGGGCAACGAGGTGCTGGACGCGATGCCGGTCAAGCTGCTGGCCCGTGTGCAGGGCGTGTGGCACGAGCGCGGCGTGGCGCTGGGTGCGCCTGCGCCAGATGGCACACCGACCTTCGTCTGGCAGGACCGTCCCACCGATTTGCGTCCGCCGCTGGATATCCCCGGTGAGCACGACTACCTGACCGAAATCCACCCGCAAGGTGAATCCTTCATCCAGACGCTGGGTGACAAGCTCATGGCAGGTGCGGTGTTTTTGCTGGACTATGGCTTCCCCGAGGCCGAGTATTACCACCCGCAGCGCCACATGGGCACCCTGATGTGCCACCAGGCGCACCAGGCCGACAGCGACCCGTTGGCGGCGGTCGGGCAAAAAGACATCACCGCCCACGTCAATTTCACCGGCATCGCGCTTGCGGGCAACAACGCCGGGCTGGACGTGCTGGGTTATTGCAACCAGGCGCGGTTTTTGATGAACTGCGGCCTGTTGACCTATATGGAAACCGCCGATCTGCCGACCCGGGTGATGGCGCAAAAACTGATCATGGAGCACGAAATGGGCGAATTTTTTAAAGTGATCGGTTTTTACAAGGGTGAACCCTGGCAGGCGCTGGGTTTTACCCATGGCGACAAGACCCACACGCTTTGAAGTCATGAACCAACACTTGTCCACCACTTTGCTTGGAGAGCGCTCATGATCCGCTGGCTGATTGTGGTGCTGCTGGCGCTGATTGTGCTCAACCGCTTCACGCCGTGGTTACAAAAGCTGGGCTTTGGGCATTTGCCGGGCGACATCCGTTTCAAGATTTTTGGCAAAGAGATTTTTCTGCCTTTTGCCACCACCATCTTGCTGAGCCTGCTGGCCGCTGGCATTGCCAGGGTACTTTGAGTTGCGCAAGGCTTGATATTCCAAGCCTTGGTGGCACATGAGGGGCAGAAAGGGTTCCCCATGACCGACTCATCCGACACACGCCTCATCGTCTGCCCCCACTGCCAGACCACCAACCGGGTGGCGCGCAGCCAACTGGGCAGCGCGCCTGACTGTGGCAGTTGTCACAAACCGCTGTTTGAAGCGCATTCCACCGCGCTCGACGAGACCAGTTTCGACAAACACATCAGTCGTAACCAGATCCCGGTGCTGGTCGATTTCTGGGCGCCATGGTGCGGCCCGTGCCGCCAGATGGCACCTGGATACGAGCAGGCCGCCAAACAACTGGAGCCGCAGGTGCGGGTGGCAAAAGTGGATACCGAGGCGAATCAGGCCTTGGGTGCGCGCTTCAATATCCGTAGCATTCCAACGCTGGCGCTGTTTGTGGGTGGCCGCGAGGTGGCGCGCCAGGCGGGTGCCATGGGGGCGGCTGACATCGTGCGCTGGACGCAAGCGAACCTGCCGCGCTGACCCCGCTGGCGTTGGGGCAAGCTGCGTTGCTGTTGGCTGTGCCTCAAAACGCTGGCAAGCTGGAAGGCCGTCGCCAAGACGGCGCCATGTGCGGTGAAATCATCCTGTAATCAACATGTGTTGGACGGGTTAGCATCAGGGCTTGTGCACCAAAATGGCTCGCAACATGACGCACCTGACATCGCCTGACAACCCCAGGACGCATCGCCCATGGGGTTGGTTTGAAACCGTCTCAGAAGCGCCGGGCTTCAAGATCAAACGCATTGGTGTGCTCGTCGGGCAACAGATCAGCCTGCAAAGCCACCTGCACCGCAGTGAGCATTGGGTGGTGGTGCAGGGCAGTGCGCGGGTCACGCTGGATGAGCGGGTGTTTGACCTGACTGTGGGCCAATCTTGCGATATCGCAAAGGGTCAGGTGCACCGGCTGGCTAATCTGACGTCTGGTGCGCTGGAAATTGTTGAAGTCCAGTTTGGTGACTACTTGGGAGAGGATGACATCATCCGCTTGAGCGATGATTACGGCCGCATCTGACAGTCCACACCTTTACCCGTTTTTGAGAACAACCAGCATGAACACGCATCCCGTCATCCCCTCGATCGATAGCTTCACTTTGACCGCAGGCAGCCCACCGGTGGCATGTGTGGACATTGGCGGCACCAAGGTGGCCGTGCAGGTGGTGGATGCGCAGGGTGTGCGCGGCAAAGTGGCCGAGCCCACCGCCACCACCGGTGACAACAACGCGCTGGCGCAGCAGATCATCCGGCTGATCGGCCAGAGCTGCGCCGCGGCAGGCGTGCCGATTGGAAAGATTGACCGCGTGGGGGTGTCGTCTTGCGGTCCGTTTGTGCTGAACCAGGGCCTGGTGGAGCTGGCCGCGCCCAACATCTGCGGCGGCCAGGCCGGACCGGCGCGTGGCCTGCCCAATGACTGGAAGACGGCTTTGCTGGAAGCCCCGCTGCGCGCCGCATTTGCCCATGTGCGGGTTGAAAACGATGGCATTGGTGCGCTGGAGGCCGAGCGCCGCTGGGGCGCCTTGCAAGAAGGCGGAGTGCCCATGGCCAACTGTGCCTATGTGACCTGGAGCACCGGCATTGGCACCGGTGTGTGCGTGGATGGCCATGTGCTGCGCGGCAAAAACGGCAACGCGGGTCACGCCGGGCATATTTTTGTCAGCGACAACAACAACGCCTTGTGTGGCTGCGGCAATGTGGGTGACGTGGAAGGGCTGATCGCGGGCAATGCCCTGGCGCGCCGCTTTGCCCCCGAAGGGTACGCCAGTGCTGCTACTCTTTTTGAAGCAATCTATGCAGGTGATGAAAGGGCTATCGCCATTATTGATGATGTATGTCAGGTGATGGGGCGGATGCTCTACAGCATGGTCGCCACACTCGACCTGGCGCGCATCAGCATCGGTGGCAGTGTCTACTGGCACCACCGCAACTACCTGTTGCCGCGCCTGCGTGCGGCGGTGCAGGGCAAGCTGCCACCCTTGACCGAGGGTTGTGAGCTGGTCAGTGCAGGCTTGGGTGAGCGCGTGGGTGACTTTGGCGCGCTGGCGCTGGTGGCCTGAGGCAGGGGCTTGGTTTGACCGGGGTGGCGCGCAGGGCACGCAAGGTGCGCAGCAGCGCCAGGTGAGCGTCTTCTTCATCCATCCCATGGCGCTGGCAGGCCTCACGGGTGGCTTGCACCTGACCGGTTTCGAACGCGTTGGCGATGTCCAGATAGGGCCAGTAGGGGCCGCTGTGGCTCAGTAGCGCTGCGTTGACGCGTTCTGGCAGTGGGATGGTGTGCAACGCTTGCTGCAGTGGCTCACCGGTGAGCAGATCAATTTGTGACAGCAGGCCACACAGTTGCAGCTCGTGTTGCAGCGCACTGGCGGCCCCGGCGTCCAGCAGTTCGGTCATGAACCGGGCGCGGATCACCATCAAGGTGGCAATCGGGAGCAGGTTGAGGTCTTTGCAGGCGTGGGGCAGTTGGTCTTGCAGCCAGGTTTTGAGTCGCCCCAGCCCCAGCACCATCAGCCCGTGGCGCAGCGCGGTGATGTCGCGGTTGAGGCCCAGGGCGGCTGAGTTGGCGTACCGCAAAAAGCGGTAAACCAGCACAGGTTCCTGGCTCAGAGCTGCCGCCACATCTTCCATGGCGGCATCGGCTTGGATCAGTGCAATCAAGCCCTGTAGCGCATGCCAACTCGGTTGCGCGCGGGTTTGTCGGCAGGCAAACAGAACATCCTCACAAGGCCAGCCGAGCAGGCCACTGACACCTGCTTGCTTGAGAAAATAGTCCAGCAGCCCGGCATTGGCCACGCCGTCCAGCAGGGTGCCGGGTGAAAACACACTGGATTGGCCTGCGCTTGGTGCCCCCGCTTTGGCCTGGATGCGTTGCTGTCGCAGGTGCTGCAGCGTGTCCTCTGGACTCAGGCTGAGCAGGGTTTGGGCAAAGTTGGGGGCGTGGGCTGGCTGGATGTGTGCGCCAGGCTCACCACGCCAGACCAGTGGCAGTCCGCGTTGCCGGGCACGCACCACGCGCTGGGCGATGGCCGGGTTTGCCAGCAGCGTGTCAGCCACCTCCACGCGAGCCAGGCTGGGGTGCGTCTGGTCGAGCAGGTCGGCCAGCAAGGCGGCGCTGCGGGTGGACAGCGTCAGGCCGATGGGCTGATCGGCGCTCCACTGTGTGGCCAGACTGGCCAACAGAAAGTTGGTGTTCACCACCTGCCCGGCATGGGGCTCCAGCGTGAGCCAGACCTGATCGGGTTGGCGCTGCGCGTTCCACAGCAGCTGGTAACCCAACGACACATCGTGGAGGACGCCAGCAGCCATGGTCTTAACGAGAAAAGCGCGCAGCGACCGATCTCACCCTCTCCCGTACCGGGAGAGGGCCGGTGTGAGGGCAACTGGCATGGGCGTCTGTTATGTTTTTAGGCATTTGCCATGCCAGTTAGTTGATGAAGTTGAACAAGGAGAGCTGCTGCACCTTGGCATAGGTTTGCAGTGCTGCCTGGTAGCCGGTTTGCTGGTTGTTGAAATCCGAAATGCCTTTGATCATGTCCAGATCCTCGGCGCTGGAGCGGTCGGCTTCAAGCTGGTTGCTGCGCGCGCTCTGGTTGGAGGTGATGCGGTCAGCACGGTTGAGCAGATCGCCCGCCTGCCCGCGCACGGCAGAGATCTGCGCCATGCCCACGTCGATGTTGTTGAGGGCTTGGGTCACGGCCTGGGTTGCAGCGTTGTTGTTGGGCGCACTTTTGATGTTCTTGATGGCGTCGTCGAGCACACTGAACACGCTGGGGCTGGCGTTGACGGTGATGGTGTCATTGACTTTGGGCGTGCCCGTGATGGTCAGGGACAAACCCGGTATGGCCGTGACATCAAAGCTGGTCCCGGTGGGGTAGCTGACGGTGACGTTGGCAAACGGTGCCGGTGAGCCAAGTGGCGTCACGGACGGGGTCTCCGTGATGCTGTAAGTGGCGGTGGTGGTGCCGGGCACGGTGGTCGAGTCGACCGCTGTCACACCCAGGGTGTAACTAGGGTAGGGCGCGTTGTTCGGTGCAGCTACTGCGGCCGCAGCGTCCGCCGTGGCCTTGACGGTCGCCGCATTGGTCACAGTGACGGCGCTGGTGGTCAGTTTGCGGTCTGTCGAAATCAGGCCATCAACGGAGTTTGTCACGTTGACGTCGAAGACACGGTCTCGCGTTGGGTCATGCATGAAGGCTGCATCGCCATCCAGTGTGAACGGGATGCCTACTTCGTTGCTTGTAGACTGGCCTGGCAGGCCTTGGAAGGTGTAGTCTGGCGTGCCTGATTGCGGCCCCACAAACGGTGCCAGGGCGCTGGACAGGGCGCCGAACAGCGGTAGCCCGTTGGTGTCTTTGGCGTTGGCCAGTGAAAACAGTTGGTCACGCAGTCCTTGCAGTTGCACCGCGATGGCGCCGCGCTCCGCACTGGTGTGGGCGCCGTCGCCTGCACTGACCACCAGTTCGCGAAAGCTCTGCAGCACATCGGTTGCCGTGCCCAGGGTGCTTTCTGCTTGGGCAATCGCGTCACGCTGGGATTCCAGCGCCCGCTGGTCAGTGGCAATGCGGCTGATGCGGGTGATGGCTCGCTCGGCATTGGCGGCGGCAGTCGGGTCGTCGCTCGGGCGCACCACGCGTTTGCCGGAGGTCAGGTTTTCCTGCAGGTTGGACAGGGCCGATTGCCGTGTAGAGATGTTGCGAACGGCGCTATCGTAGGTGTTGGCGCTACCAAGGCGGCTGGTGGTCATGTTGTGCTCCCAAAGGCTCTGGCGTTGTGCGTTTAGTGCGCCATGGTTTGGATCAGGGTGTCAAAAATGCTCTGTGCAATCTGGATCACCTTGGCGGACGCCTGGTAGGCCTGCTGGTATTGCAGCAGTTTGGAGGCTTCTTCATCCAGATTGACGCCTGACACGCCGGTGCGGTCAGTTTCCAGGTTGGCTGCGATGGTGCCTGACACTTGGGCGGCGTAGTTGGCGCTTTGGCTGCGCACACCAATTTGCGCAATCATGCTGGCGTAACCATCGGTCATGGCGGAGCCGTCAAACATGGCCGCGTCGCGCAGATTCATCATGGAAGAAGCGTTGCCGGAGTTGAGCTTGAAGTCGATGCCATTGTTGTTGGCGGTGTCCTTGATGCCAACCACCGCAAAGGTATCGCCCGCTTTGGGCGCCCCTTGCAAAACCACAGACCAATCGGCTGAGGTGATCGGTTGTCCGGATGTGTAGGTGAATGTGCCCGCAACGTCGCTGCGGGTGTACGTGTTTGCACCCGTGAATGAGATCGTCACAGGGGTGGGTTGTGGCGGCGTTGGTGCATTGGTCTTCGCCGTCAGGCTGGTGAGTTGCAGGCTGCCGGTGTTGGTGGTCCCCATCTTTCCGGCTATCGGGCTGGCTACCGCCAACGAGCGAGGTGTCGAAAACTCAGCGCTGATGTTGCTTGCCGCGGTACTGAAAGGCTTGAGCAAAAAGCGATCGCCAGCGTTGGCCGCACCGGTTGCCGAGATGGTCAGCCCATCAATGGTGATGGGGACACTGGTAAAAGCGGTGACCACGCCGTCTGACTTGCGTGTGATGCTGCCTGCAGCGGCACCAGTGAAGGTGACTTCATAGTCTGATGCTTCAAATTTGGTGACATCGGCAATGCCCAGCGACAAGCTTGTGCTGGCAGCTTGTGTGGCCGGTTTGAGGATGTTGCCAGAGGTGTTGATGTTGGTGGGGGTGAACAAGTTGCCACCAGGATTGCCGTCCAGATCCAGCCCCAGTGCATGCTGTTCATTCATGCTGGTGCTGATGGCCAGGGTCAATCGCCCCAGCAGGTTGCGGCCCTCGGCCAGATCGGTGTTCTGAAACTTGAGTAAGCCAGCGACTTCGCCTCCACCAAGCATGTTTTCATCCATCGTGGTGGTTTGCCCATTTCGGGTGATGGCCAGTTTGTTTTTCAGCGGATCGCCAAAGTCATCGGAAACGATGCTCAGCGGGGCGACATTGGTACCCAGCACCAGGGCTTGGCTGCCGCCGACAAATATGCCCACGGTACCGTCCGTCGCTGGAATGGAGGTGGTTTGGATGTATTTATTGAGTTCGCGTACCAGTTGGTCGCGCCGATCCAGCAAGTCGTTGGGCGATTGCCCGCTGCCTTGGGCGCGGGCGATCTGGTCATTGACCGATGCAATGTTGTCCGCCAAGCTGTTGATGGTGCTGACTTTTTGCTGCAGCTCTTGCGTGACCGATTGTTGTAAATCGTCCAGCGTGGTGGACGCACTGCGCATGCGCGATGCGGTTTCGTTGACGCGAGTGAGCGCCACAGTGCGCGCCGTCAAATCTGTCGGGGCACTGGCAACGTCTGAGAATGAATTGAGCATGTCGCTGATCGACGCCCCCAAACCATTGGTGCCGCCCGGGAACAGGGCTTCGAGCTGCTTGAGCTTGTCTGAACGGGCGGTGTCGCCCGAACTGGTGGCACCAGCCAAGGCCGATTGGCGTGTCAAAAACTCGCTGTAATTGCGCTGGATTGTGGTGACATCCACCCCTTTGCCGATATAGCCACCACCAGTGAATTGGCCCTCGACGGTCTGCAGCACCGCCGTTTGACGCGAATAACCCGGGGTGTTGACATTGGCAATGTTGTTGCCGGTGGTTTGCAGGATGGTCTGATTGGCCATCAGCGCCCGGGTGGCGACGTTAAGAATGCCGCTCATGATGTTTGGGCCACCACTTGGGTGCGTGCTTGCAGGCGCTGCGTGGTTTCAATCGCACGGCTGACTTTGACGGCATAGTGCGGGTCGGTCGCGTAACCGGCTTTTTGCAAGCTATTGGCAAAAGCCACAGCCGAACCTGCGTGTTGATTCACCTTGGCATAGCGTGGTGATTCTTTGATCATGCGGGCGTAGTCACGAAACGCCTCATCGGTGGAGGCGTAAGCACGAAACTTCGCGACGCGCTTCTCGGGCACACCGTTGACATATTCGGTGGTGGTGACCTCGGCCACCTTACCTTTCCAGCTGGCGCCGGCCTTGATGCCAAACAGGTTGTTGGCCGATTGGCCGTTACGCAGTTTGATCTCGTGTTTGCCCCAGCCAGTTTCGTGGCCGGCTTGTCCCACCATGAAGCTGGCCGGGATGCCTGTTTCCTTCTCGACGCGGATCGCTGACTCGGTGTGGCGCGCGACAAAAGCGCTCTGGTTGCTGGTTGGTTTGGCGGTGTTGTCGCTGTAAGCCGCCAGTGACGCCGATTTTTGCAGGGCGCTCATGGGCGGCGTGGGCAGTTTTCCTGCGTTAAGGGCGCCGTCGGGCATCTCAACACCCATCTGGCGGGACAGCTGCGCGGCGATCATGTCAGAGAGACCGCCGGGTTGGCCAGACATCTGGACCGCATATTGCTGGTCTAGCAAATCGTTGCCCAGGTTGCTGCCGGCGTTGTCGAGCATGCCGGACTTCATGGTGGCCTCACGCATGCTCTTGATCAGTTCGCGCATGAACAATGACTCGAATTGCTTGGCGGTTTCCTTGATTGCAGCCGGGCTGTCCTGACCGGCCTGCAGTTTGAGTTTGTTCAGCGAGCCGGCATCGGCTGCCAGCGCGTTGGAGACGGAACTGGTTTGACCAATGCTCATCAGATCACCTCCAGTTCGGCGTTGAGCGCACCTGCGGCCTTGATGGCTTGCAAAATGGCCAGCAGGTCTTGTGGTGTTGCGCCCAGCGAGTTGAGCGCCCGCACCACATCAGCCAGTTGTGGCGCCGCAGGCAGCTGGATCAACATGCCAGGCTCGTTTTTGATCTGGATATCGGATTTCTGGGTAACGGCCGTTTGCCCTTGTGACAAGGCATTGGGCTGGCTCACAGAAGGCGTGGTGCTGATGCTGATGGACAGATTGCCATGCGCGATGGCGCAGGCGCCCAGGCTCACCGCCTGGTTCATCACGATCGAGCCGGTGCGTGAGTTGATCACCACCTTGGCAGACGGCACCGACGATTCCAGCGGCAGCTCTTCAAGCTCCGCCATGAAGGTGACGCGCGCGTCGGGGTCGGTGGGGGCGGTGACACGGATGGTGCGGCCATCCAGTGCATGGGCTGCACCCGCGCCGAAGCGTTTGTTGATGGCTTGCGCCACCCCGCGAGCGGTCTGAAAGTCAGACGCTTGCAAGCCCAGGGTGATGCCATTGCTTTCCTGCAGCGGGGTCGGGACCACCCGCTCGACTTGCGCGCCGTTGGGAATGCGCCCGGCACTCAGGTGGTTGACCTGCACCTTGCTGCCGCCCGCAGAGGCACCTGCGCCTGCGACCACCAGGTTGCCTTGCGCCACGGCGTAAATCTCGCCGTCAGCACCTTTGAGCGGGGTGGAGATCAAGGTGCCGCCTTTGAGCGACTTGGAATTGCCCATGGACGACACACCCACATCAATGGTTTGTCCAGGCCGCGCGAAAGCTGGCAGCTCCGCGGTGACCAGCACCGCCGCCACATTTTTCATCTGCAACTGAGCCGCACTTGCGGCGGACAGGGTGATGCCGAGTTGTTGCAGGTAATTGGTCAGGCCCTGTGTGGTGACGGGCATCTGGGTGGTTTGGTCGCCGGTGCCATCCAGCCCGACGACCAGCCCGAAGCCGGTCAACTGGTTGCTGCGCACGCCCTCTACCGCAGCGACTTCCTTGATGCGGGCCGCATGCGCTGCGCCTGAGAGACAGGCCAGCAGCAGCAACGCCTGCCCAGCAAGGCGCCATAGCCCGCATGGGCGGGTGGCAAAGGTCGGCAGTGATGTGTTGGCTTTAGCGTGCATTTGGATTACCCCTCGGCACGATTCTGCGCAACTTTAGAACGGCAAAAAGCTGAAAAAGAACCGGGTTAACCAGCCAACTGTTTGCGCTTCAGCCTGTGCACCGCGACCTTTGGACTCCATACGGGCGCTGGCCACTTGCGTGGAATTGACCACGTTGCCGGGCTGGATCAGGCGCGGGTCGACCGTGCCGGTAAAACGCATCACATCCACATTTTGGTTGATGCCGATCTGCTTGTCGCCAGCGATCACCAAGTGCCCATTGGGCAGTACATCGATCACCGTGGCGGTGATGGTGCCCGAGAAAGTGTTGGCGCTTTCGGTGCCACCTTTGCCTGAGAAGTCGCTGGCAGATTTGCTGCCGGTGTTCAGGTTGGCAATGTCTGGGGGCGATATAAACGGCAAGGCGGTCACGGAGGTCGAGCCAGACGTGGTGCGGTTAGCGGTGGATTTGCTGACCTGGCTGGCGGCGACCTTTTCCACGATCTGGACGGTGATGCTGTCACCCACCATGCGTGCCCGCGCATCCTCGAAGCCTGGACGGTAGTTCGTCTTTTGGAAGATCCCGCCGGTCGATGGCCCCGGTTCCGGCGTCATCGATGGAATGGGTTTGGCCAAGGTCGTCGCTGGAAAGTCCACCGCTTCTGTCTTGGGTAGCCCCGCACATCCGGTTGCAATAAAGCAATAAAAACCGATCAGGCCCAATAAGAAAGGGGTTTTGTAGCTATTGTTTCGATAGCGTTTTTTGCACTGAAGTTTCATGCAGCCCCCTTAGACTTAAAGCTGACCGAGCTTTTGGAGCATCTGGTCAGAGGTTTGAACCGCCTTGGAGTTCATCTCATAGGCGCGTTGGGTCTGGATCATGGTCACCAGCTCTTGCACCACATTCACGTTCGATGTTTCCACAAAACCTTGCATCAGCGCACCCATGCCATCCGTCCCCGCGGTGCCGGCCTGGGGTTGACCTGAGGCCACGCTTTCCGCAAACAGGTTGCCACCCAGTGGGGTCAGGCCTGCAGGGTTGATAAAACGTGCCAGCCCGATCGTGCCAATCGTCTGCGGCGCGGTGGTGCCAGGAATGGTGGCCGAAACGGTGCCATCGCCAGCGATGGTGACCGAGGTGGCATTCAGTGGCACGGTGATGCCGTTGGCCACAGGCAGCCCGGTGGCAGTCACCAGCGCGCCTGCTGAGTTGACCTGAAAAGCGCCATCGCGGGTGTAGCTGGTGGTGCCGTCAGACATGGTGACCTGGAAAAAGCCGTCTCCCTGAATGGCCACGTCGAGCTTGTTGTTGCTCTGCTGCATGTTGCCTTGGGTGAATGAACGGCTGGTGGCCACCGTGCGCACACCCAGGCCGATCTGCAAGCCGGTGGGTAGTGTGGACTGTTCGGTGCTGTTGGCGCCCACCTGACGCAGGTTTTGGTACATCAGGTCCTCAAACACGGCGGTGGCGCGTTTGAAACCGTTGGTGGACACATTGGCCAAGTTGTTGGATATCACGTCCAGCTGCATTTGCTGGGCTTCCATGCCGGTTTTGGAAATCCACAGAGAGTTGATCATGAAGTTGCGTCCTAAAAAATTAGCCTTGCATGCCCAGCAATTGCGCCGCAGAGCGGTCGTCTTGCTCGGCGGTCTGCATCAGCTTGGTTTGAGCCTCGAACTGGCGTGCGGTCTGGATCATGCCGACCATGGTTTCTATTGCATTGACGTTGGAGCCCTCGATCACCCCGAGCTGCAGACGGGCGTTGGCGTCATTGGGCATGGGGTCGCCCGATGTGGTGCGAAACAGGCCGTCGTCTCCCCGTTTCAGCGGGTCATCTGCGGTGGGTGTGGCCAGTTTGAGGCGGCCAATGCCGGTGGGTCTTTGGTTGCCGACCTTGGCCGTCACGGTGCCGTCATTGCCCAGCGTGACTTCTGCGCCAGTGGGTACCGCAATGGGGCCGCCGTTGTCGTTCAAAACAGTCAGGCCTGTGTTGGTTTTCAGCGTGCCCTCAGCATCGACCTCAAATGAGCCGTTGCGGGTGTAGGCCTCGGTGCCGTCCAGTCCTTGCACGCCAAACCAGGAGTTGCCGGTGGTCATCGCGTCCATGCTGCGTCCGGTGCGCTGGGGCGCACCTGGCAGGTCAGAGAAGCCGGGCGTGGCTTCCAATGCCATGACGCGGGTGGTTGAGCCATCGCCCCGCACTGGCACCGCACGGTAGGTCGACAACTCGGCCCGAAAGCCATTGGTGGACACATTGGCCAGGTTGTTGGCCAAAACGGACTGTCGGTTGGCGGCGGCAGACGCCCCTGTCATGGCGGTGTAAATCAGACGATCCATGGCGGCTCCTGGTCAATATCGCAGCAGGTCCAGTGTCATCAACGCAGGTTGACCAGCGTCGACATGATCTGGTCTTGCGTCTTGATGGTCTGGGCGTTGGCCTGGTAGGTGCGCTGCGCCGTCATCATGTTGACCAGCTCGGAGGTGAGGTCGACGTTGGACTCTTCGAGAGCGCCCGCACGTAACGAGCCAAAGCGCCCGGCACCAGGTGCGCCCGTGATCGGGTCGCCTGACGAGTAGGTGGCCGCCCAGGCGTTACCACCCAAAGGCTGCAGACCCTGGACATTGCGGAAATCGGTCAGGGAAACCTGCCCTTTGAACTGGGTTTGACCGTTGGAGTAGCGTGTGGTGATGACCCCTGTTTCACCGATGGTGATGCCGGTCAGTTCGCCGGGTGCATAGCCGTCCTGGGTCAGGTTGGAGACGCCGAAGGCCGAGCCATATTGCGTCACGCCGCTGATGTCCAGGGTGGCGGTGATGTTGGGTGTTGTCGACGACGGCGTGGCGATGGTGAGGGTTGGCGAGGTTGTTGGTGAGACCAAGGTGCCGTTGCCATCAAACTTCAGTTGAAACAAAGGCGTGGTGCTGGTGGCACTGTCATAGACATCCCAGTTGTCCGTGGTGGTGGTGGCGGCTTTTGAGAAATAAAGATTCACCGGAACCGGTGTTCCCTGTGAATCATAGGCCGTCAGCGATGTGCCATAGGTGGTTCTTGGCGTGGGTGGGGTGACGGATGCCGCCTCCACCGCTCTGGCGTCCAGGTTGAACGCAGCGGTAATGGCGGTGGTCGCTTTTGCCGGGATGGGTGCTGTGGTTGGCAGCTGCAGTTTTTGAACGGTTGTGCTGGTGGTCTTGCCCGCGGTGTCTGTTGGGTAACCCATCAGATTAGCGCCTGAGTTCGTGACGATGTAGCCGTCCTTGTCAAGTTTGAAGGAGCCGTCGCGGGTGTAAGCGATGGACTTGTCAGGTTGGGTCAGTTGGAAGAAACCACCCCCGTTGATGGCCACATCCAGGCTGTTGCCTGTGGTGTTGATATTGCCTTGGGTGAACTGCTGGGCAATGGCCTCAACCGCGACACCAATACCCGCACCCGCGCTGCCACCCGCGGCGCCAAGCGAGGACGCAACCAGATCCCCGAACTCGGTACGTGAGTACTTCATGCCGGTGGTGTTGGCGTTGGCAATGTTGTTGCCGATCACATCCAGGCTGCGGCTGGAGGCGTTAAGCCCTGAGAGTCCGGTTTGGAATGACATGGTGAGTTCCTTGCTAGTTCAATGGGGATTACAAAATGGCTTTGACGCTGCTGTAGGCAACCGGAGCACGGCCCGCCAACTGCACATTCATGACGCCGTTGTCGCTGCTGACTGACTGCACGGTGTCGCGGGCCAGGGCGGTGTTGTCAATGGCTTGCCCGCCCAGAGTCGCAGTGACCTTGAAGGTGGGGTTGCCGCTGAAGGTGTATTTGGAGGCATCCCACGAGAAATTGTGCTGTCCAGCCTCCTGCGCGCCCAGGTTGACGGTGTCGATCACATTGCCTGCGGGTGACAGGATGTCGACCTTGACACTTTCGGCGCGGGCTGCCAGGTCAACTGCACCACTGGCTTTGCCGTCTTTGATGGTCAGGGTGTTACTGGCCAGTAGCACGTCATGGCCCACCATGTTGGAACCCTGCAGCACTTGCATGGCGGTGAACTGTTCACCCATGCTTTTGAGTGTGTCATTGACTTGCTGGATGCCGGTGACGGTGTTGATCTGCGCCATCTGACTGGTCATCTGGGCGTTGTCCATGGGGTTCATCGGGTCCTGGTTGTTGAGCTGCGCCACCAGCAGCTTCAGGAAGCGGTCCTGCGCCACTTCTGAGCCGGACTTGGTGGTTGCCGTGCTGCTTGTGTTGGCACCGATGGTGGAGGTACTGGCTGTCGTAGCAGAAGAGGTTCCGGTCAGCATGATGGTGTCCTTGTAAAGTTATTGGCCCATTTGCAGCGTCTTGAGCAGCAGGGTCTTGGCGGTGTTCATCACTTCAACGTTGTTTTGATAAGAGCGCGAGGCAGAAATCATGTTCACCATCTCCTCTACCGGGTTGACGTTGGAATAGTTAACATACCCGTCGGCATCGGCCGAGGGGTGGTTGGGGTTGTGCACCCGCTTGAAAGGCTGGTTGCTTTCCTGAATTTCGCTGACCCGAACGCCAGCCGTGGCGTCGTCTCCCATGGGCGTGGTTTTAAACACCACCTGCCGCGCCTTGTAGCCCTGTCCGTCCGGCCCGGCCACCGCGTCGACGTTGGCCAGGTTACTGGCCACCACATTGAGGCGTTGCGACTGGGCGCTGACGGCGCTGCCAGAGACATTGAAAATTGAAAACATCGACATGGTGGTTCTCCGCTGGCATCAGGTCTATTGACCCTGGATGGCGCTCAAGATGGTTTTGGAATAGCCGTTGATAAAGCGCAGGGTGGACTCGTAGCGCACCGAGTTGTCAACAAAATTGGCCCGCTCGCGGTCCATGTCAACGCTGTTGCCATCTGCGCTGGGTTGGGTTTGCACGCCGTAGCCCATGGCATTGCTCCCGCTCAGGTTGCTTTGCGCCAAGGCGGGTATTGGCAGGTGCCTGCTGTCAGCATCGGGTGAGCTGCTTTTTAGGCTCAAGCCCTTGCCGGCCTTGGAAAGTTCGCTATCACTTCTATTTGTCTGTTGGCTCAAGGCTTCTTTGAAGTTGAAGTCTCTTGAAACGTAGCCAGGGGTGTCCGCGTTCGCCATGTTGCTGGCCAAGATGCGTTGACGTTCTGCGCGCAGAACCAAGGCTTTGGCCTGAAAGTCCAAATCATTGGTCAATTTAGCGAACATGCAACACCTCTGCTTTCTGTGATGTGGGGCCGCTGCTGGTCAGGCTGGCGGGTCACGGTCTGGCAGATTATGAAAACGGCAGCTTTTTTCTAAACCCCGAATAAAGGGGCAAACCCCGCTTACTTGTGCCGTCTGGCTGGTGGTGCCACGATTAAAGTGGCTGCCATTGTGTGGGGGTACGCCATGTTTGATTTAAGTGTGCAATGGGCTCGCCGCTGGGTGTTCGGTGCTGTCTGGGTGTCGCTGCTCTTGTTGGGGGGCGTTGCCCATGCTCAGGTTGCGGCGCCAAGCGCAGAAAACGACGATTTGTATGTGTCAGCCCAGCGCTGGGTCAATAACATGCTGGCGCAGCAGCGCAGTGAGTTCCCGCTGCGCATGGAATTGGTGGTTGGTCAATTGGATCGACGCCTTACCCTGGCCCCGTGCGCCCATGTTGAACCGTATTTGCCACCCAATGTGCGGCTGTGGGGTAAGACCCGTCTGGGATTGCGCTGTGTTCAGGGCGCCGTCAGGTGGAATGTGTTTTTACCGATCACGATCAAAGCCATGGGCCCCGCCTGGGTGATCAAAGGCCAAGTGGCTCCCGGTGCGACACTGGTTGCCTCGGACGCCATGGCGATGGAGGTGGACTGGGCAGAAAATAACAGCGCCATTGTGGCCAACCAGAGTGATTGGATTGGCAAAGCCGCCACTCGGCTGCTCTCCACTGGCCAAGCGGTGCGCCAGGATATGGTCAAGTCAGCGCAGGTTTTTCAAACGGGCGCCCAGGTGCGGGTGGTGGCCGTTGGTGTTGGCTTTGAAATTGCCACCCGGGCACAGGCGCTCTCTGCGGGGGTGGTTGGACAGAATGCCATGGTGCGGATGGACAACGGCCAGGTGGTCACCGGAACGGTGTCGGACGAGCGTACGGTGAGGATCATGTTGTGATCTTCTGTCCGAATTTTCAAATAAGGTTAAAGTTGGGCTTGTTTATGCCGAAAGTGATGCTACGAGGCTACTTTTACTGTAGTTTTGGAGACCACCATGACCATCATCAAACCCTCAGACAATCACGTTGCCATCAGCAGCCAAGTTGCCGCCTTGCCTGTCAAGAGTGGCTCGGCAAGTGGTGCGCAAGTGAAACCGGCGGCACCTGCAAAAAGCTCGCCGGGTGTGGCGGTGACGGTGTCGAGTCTGGCCAGGTCACTGGAAGCGGATGGGGCCAACGAAGTCGCAGATGTGGATCAAGCCAAGGTCAGCGCCGTCAAACAGGCCATTTCAGATGGCACGTATGTGGTCAATCCAGAGGTGATTGCCGACAAGTTGTTGTCCAACGCCCAGGAAATGTTGAATCGCAGCAGCGTCTAATTCGGGGTACTCGCACTGCCCCGGCTTTTTGCTCAGGGGGTGCACCATGCTCAGCCGTTTGATCCAGTCGCATCTGGATACCATTGACGCTCACATCGGTAAAGTTTCCGCGTGTTTACTGAGTCCTGACTCAGGTGATGTCCTTCAGGCCAGTGCCGATTTACAAGCTGCGGTCATCAACTTATCGCGCCAACCTCAACTTTCTGCGTTAGATCAGTCGTTGTCAGCCTCGCTCAAACAGCGTATGCGCCGCACGATGGCTGCATTTGATGCCTGTCGTGAAGCTCTGTCGCGACGCAGCTATCTCACCGAGAGTTCGCTGGGCACCTTGATTCCCGCTACGCGTAACCACACCTATGGGCCGGCAGCGGGTAGGCATACACGCCAGCCCTATGGCAGCGCTGGGCGCCAAAGCGGCGAGTTTCAGGTCATCAGCGCCTGATCTTTTCTAGATGGGGTCTCTCGATGCGCCGGTGGCGCATCCATCGCGCGAAGTGTCTGCGGGCATTCCTATGGCCTGGCGCACCCGCAAACAGACTCAGTGGGTGCGCATCTTGGCCCGCAGGCGAGCAATGGACTGGCTGTGCAACTGACAGATGCGTGACTCTGTCACATCCAGCACGGCTGCGATTTCTTTCAGATTCATGTCTTGCTCGTAGTACATGCTCATGATGTACTGCTCGCGTTCTGGCAAGTTTTTGATGGCGGCCACCAGCGCTTCGCGCAGGCGTTGGTTGCGCAGCATGTTCAGGGGGTCGGCCTCGGTGTCGCCCATATGCCGATCCAGAAAACTGTCTTCGTCATCGGCGTTGTGACTCATGTCTTCCAGATAGACCAGCTGGGTGCCTTTGACCTTGCCCAGCAGGCTCTGATAGTCACTCAAACTCATGCCCAGGTCTGCGGCGATTTCGCTCTCCAGCGGGCTGCGTCCGAGTTTGTGTTCCAGGCGGCGCAGTGACTCCTCGATTTCCTTCTGGCTTTTGCGGGTGCCCCGCGATACCCAATCGTTCTCGCGCAGTTCGTCCAGCATGGCTCCCCGGATGCGCTGGGTGGCAAAGGTTTCAAACTGCACACCCTGGGTGGACTCAAACCGGGTGAGCGCTTCAGATAAGCCGATCAAGCCGACTTGGATCAAATCATCCACCTGCACATTGGCAGGCAACTTGGCCATCATATGGTGCGCCAGCTTGCGAACCAGTGGCTGGTACTGGCGAATCAAGGCATTGCGGTCGAGTTGCCCCTTGGCGGTATACATCAATGCACCCTCCCCAGAGTTTGGTGGTTCAGTCGCACGGCACTCTCTAGCAGCTGCATGGCCAAACGGTTGATGTCACCCTGTGACCGGTCTGCCCGGGCGCTGGCGGTGACGGTCAGTGCCTTGGCACTGTAGCCCAAATGGTTCGAGGCGCAGGTCATCACGTTGTGTGCAGCTAAAGAGTGTGACGTCGGCATCATCGTGTTGGAGTCGGCCACGATATTAGCAACAGTTGGCTGCAACTGGCCATTGAGCAGCAAGTGTTTCAACGCCCGGTAGGCGCTGATGGAATCGCTCTGGGCTGGCGGGACCACCACCAAGGGTGCTAATGAGCAGCCCCGTAAAACTTGCGCCAGACACCCTGCATCGGCATAAATCAGCACGACCGCATAGGCTTTGAACAGCTCGCCCATTGCATTCGCTAGGAAGCCTTTGGCGGCCAAACTGGCCAGCCCTTGCTGTGCTGGAATGACCGACCACGACACTGAGTTGTCGTCCTCTGTCGGGCGATCAAGCGGGTTACTGAGTAGTTGCGCCAACCCAGGGTTTGCCGCCGTCTCAGTCGCGTGGCCATCCAGCACGATCACTGACAACCCGATATCCACCCAGCTCGAACACAACCCCCAAAGCAAGGGCAGCTCACCATGCTGCTGGCCATGGCTGGCGACCGCCGTCAACCGGGGTACCCGTTGCAAAGCCAGGCTTTGCAAGCCGGCGGCCTGATTGACACAGGACTCAAGCATGGAGTTGCCCCGGTTGCATCCGGGTGGAGTCGGCAAAGAAGAAACCCAAGTCTGTCATCTTCGGGTCGAAGGCTGATTTGGCGGGTGAACGCATCGACATCGCGACGAGGTTGGCCGCATCGGCGCGCTCCCAGTCTTCTGGCACTTTCTGGCCGGTGGTCACACCTCTGAGCACCAATTGGTGGCGGATGGTGGCGTCCAGTGCCGGGCCGATCTTGGCTGCTTCATCTGTTTTGGACAGGATTGTTTGCTGATGTCCTGCTGTTTTGAAGGCGTTCACCATGTCATCCAGCGTATCGCCATGGCCGCCAGCATTGAGAACCAGCAACCGATGGACTTCGGGCAGATCCAGCATGTCCATCATGTCGCGCTTGCGTGGGTCGTTGGGTGCAATGCCGGTGGTGTCGATCAGCACCATTTTTTTGTTGGACAGCAGTCCCAACAAGTCTTGCAGTGCGGCACGATCATGCGCCAGATGGGCCACAACACCTAGCATGCGACCGTAGGCGCGCAGTTGTTCATGGGCCCCCACACGGTAGGTGTCGAGTGTGATCAGTCCCACGCTGGCCGCACCGTAGGTCCGGGCGCACAGGCCGGCCAGCTTGGCTGCCGTGGTTGTTTTACCGACGCCGGTTGCACCTATCAGCGCGTAGATGCCACCTTGCTCGTCGATCGCGCTGGAGGCTGCGTCTGTGTGCAAGTTGCGGGTCAGCACATCCATGACCCAGCGGGTGGCGTCTGCGGCGTTCAAGTCTTCGGGCATACGCTCCATGATGGTTCTCGCCAGCGCTGGCGAGTAACCGGAGCGGATCAGCTTGAGCATCAGGTTGGAGTGGATCGGGTTTTGCCGAGCCTGGCCCAGCCAGGTCAGGGTGTTGAAGCGGTCCTCGATCAGGTTTTTCATCGCGTGCAACTCATCCACAATGCCTTGTGATGGGGCTGCGCTGGGCGCTGCCGCGGGTGTGCGCGGTGCGGCTTTTTTAACCTGGATCGGGGCAATCTCTGGCGCCACGGGCAATTTGCGTGCGCTAGGCAAGGGGGCTGTTCGGGCAGGCGCGCGCTCTGGTTGTTCTTGCAAGCCCTGGAAGGAGGGTTCTGTTTGGGCCGTCATGGCCTCATGGCGCCGACGCAGCATGCGTTCACGCACATAGTCCTGGAACGACAGGGTGCTCATGGCCAATTGCGTCGTGTCTTCAATCACCTGGCTGTCTGGGTTGGCGGCTGCAGCTTTGGTGGGCAGTTGGCGTTGTTTTTGGCGGGCTTCCTCATTGCGGTCAAGCGCCTCCAGCGTTTCTTCTCCGGTGGCAACGACCTCGACGCCCGATGCGGTGGGGCGGTTCGACAGAATCAATGTGCCGTCTCCAAAAGCCATGCGTGCTTTGGCGAGGGCTTCCCGGGCTGTGGGGGCAGTAAAGCGTTGGATGTTCATGATGCTGCGCCTTTAAGGATGGGGCCAATTCGGATGGTGTGTGATTCAGGTATTTCGCTGTGTCCCAGCACCTGTAGTCGCGGCGCGACACGCCGCACCAAGCGGGCGATCGCGCTGCGAATCTGGTCGGGCACCAGCAGGCATGCCGGAATACCAATTTCTTCTTGCTTGAGCGCCATTTCGGCAGCTTTTTTTGTCAGGATGTCGGCGACCCCCGGGTCCAGCGCCTGGCCTTGGCCGGTGGGGTTGCCCAAGGCCTGCACTAACAAGCGTTCCAGCGATGGGTCGATGGCGATCACATTGAGCTCATTTGTGGGGCCGTAGATCTGCTGCACGATGGCGGGCGACAGCGCCACGCGCACCCGTTTGGCCAGCTCAGCTGGGTCTGTGGTTGCGCCAGCGTGTTCGGCCAATGATTCGATGATGGTGCGAATGTCGCGAATGTGCACGGATTCTTCCAGCAGCAACTGCAGCACTTTTTGGAAGACAGCAATCGGTACCATTTTGGGAACGACTTCTTCAATGAGTTTGGGTGCCTGTTTGGCCACGTGTTCTACCAGTTGTTGGGTCTCTGTTCGGCTCAGCAACTTCGCTGCTTGGACTTGCATCAAGTGTGACAAATGCGTGGCCATCACAGTCTCAGAATCAACGACGGTAAATCCGGCCATTTGTGCCGCTTCTTTTTGCTGGGCATCAATCCAATGCGCAGGCAGGCCGAACGCCGGGTCGGTGGTGGGTGTGCCGATCAATGGTGTGGTGATGCCGCCGGGGTTGATGGCCAGGAACATGCCCGGGAACGCCTCGCCTTCACCCACAATCACGCCGCGCAGGGTGATTCGGTAGCCGCTGGGTTTGAGTTCCAGGTTGTCACGCACATGCACCGGTGGTGGCAAAAAGCCAACTTCCTGGGCAAATTTGCGACGCACACCTTTGATGCGTGTCAGCAAATCGCCCTGGCGGTTTTTGTCCACCAGGGTGATCAGCCGGTAGCCCAGCTCCAGCCCCAATTGGTCGACCGGTTGCAAGTCGTCCCAGCTGGCTTCCCCATCTGCCGCAGCGACTGGCGCCGCAGGAGCCGGTTCAACAGGTGCGGGCTTGTGCGCCAGGACCCAAGCGCCATAACCCAGTAGCGAGGCGATGGCGATGAACACGATGTGTGGCATGCCAGGGATGATCCCCAGAATGCCCATGATGGTGGCCGTGATGCCCAGCACCCGTGGCGAGATGAACATCTGGTTGACGATTTGCCCGCTGAGGTCGCGCTCTTTGCCCACCCGCGACACCACCATGGCTGCCGCTACCGAAATCAGCAAGCCAGGGATCTGTGCCACCAGGGCATCGCCCACAGCCAACAGAATGTAAGAGTCTGCAGCTTGTGATGCTGTCAGGCCGTGTTGCAGCACACCTACCGTGAAGCCGCCAAAAATGTTGATGAGCAAGATCAAGATGCCTGCCACCGCATCACCGCGGACAAACTTGGAGGCGCCGTCCATCGACCCAAAAAAGTCGGCTTCTTCTGACACCTCGGCGCGGCGACGTTTGGCTTCCTTTTCATCGATCAAGCCGGCATTCAGGTCCGCGTCCACCGCCATTTGTTTGCCAGGCATGGCGTCCAATGCAAAGCGAGCGGAAACCTCTGCGATCCTCTCAGCACCTTTTGTGACTACTACAAAATTGATAACAACCAGGATGGCGAAAACAATCAAGCCAACGGCAAAATTGCCGCCGATCAAAAAGTGCCCGAAGGCCTCAATCACCGCACCAGCGGCACCCGGGCCGGTGTGGCCTTCTAGCAGTACCACCCGGGTGGATGCGACGTTGAGTGACAGTCGCATCAGCGTGGTGAGCAGCAGCACAGAAGGGAAGGCGGCAAAGTCCAGCGGCTTGAGCATGTAGGCCGCCACCATCATCACCATCAGCGCCACCGAGATGTTGAAGGTAAAGAAGGTGTCCAGAATCCAGGGCGGCAGCGGCAGCACCATCATCGACAAAATGGCCACCACCAGCATGGGGGCGGCTGCACCCTGCATCAGCGCGGTGTTGTTGCCAAACCAGTTTTTGAAGGTGTTGAAGCTTGCATTCATGGTGTTTTAGCCGCAATCACTTTGGACAGGGGGTCCAGTTCCGGTGGAACAAACGGCACGGGTACTTCGCCTGGCAAGGGGCCGTCACCACGCATGGCGGCTTTGAGCCGGTAGATATAAGCCAGCACCTGGGCGACGGCGGTGTACAGGCTGGTCGGGATGTCCTGGTCAATCTCTGCATTCGCATACAGCGCGCGCGCCAGCTTGGGTGACTGCAGCACGGGAATGGCATTTTCTTTGGCCAGATCACGGATCTTGAAAGCCAGCAGGTCTGCACCTTTGGAGATCACGCGTGGGGCGGGCATGGTTTTCTCGTCGTATTGGATCGCCACCGCGTAGTGGGTCGGGTTCATCAGCACAAAATCAGCCTTCGGCACTTTGGAAATGCTGTTGCCGTGCGCAATGTCGCGCTGGCGTTGGCGCATCCGACCTTTCATTTGCGGGTTGCCGTCAGATTCTTTGTTTTCCTGCTTCACTTCCTGGTGAGACATCTTCATCCGTGATTTATGAAGAAATGATTGCAGGGGAACATCGACCATGGCGACCACCAACACCACCAGTAGCATCAGCCCCACACCGGTTGTCATCCAGTCAGCCAGATGGCTCAGGGACTTGGCGGACGGCTGCAGCACCAAAGAGCCCAATGTATTGAGGCCGCCCTTGAGGTAATTGAATCCCACCAACAGTAGCATGATGGAGATGAACGTCATCTTGCCAACCTCGGTGGCTTTATCCTTGGTGAACAGACGGCCAAAGCCTGCCAAAGGACTGAGGCGGCTGAAATCGGGGGTGATGGGCTTGAGACTGGCCACCCAGCCACCAGACGCGACGGCACTGAGGATGGCGATCGCGCTGACGATGCCGGCAAAAACTGCACAGGCTGTCAAGCCAACACTTGCCATAACACCCAGGCGACTGATCATCACCATCGGATCTTTGAGTGTTTGGGCATCAAACAACAGTTGCAGACTCAAGTGGGTCTTGAGTTGCCCAAACATGGACGGTGCCAGCGCCATCAGCGTGATTGCACCGCCGCCCAGTACCGCCAGATGCGCCAAATCTCGCGAGCGAGCCACCTGACCATCGTCGCGTGCTTTTTGTAGCTTGCGGGCCGATGCAGGTAAATTGCGATCTTGACTGCTAGATTCCATGTTGGGAAGACACCTCGTGTTCTTCCCATTGTCTTTTTGCGCTTCTGGAACTAAAGCGCAATAAGCAGGGGGTTTTCCTGCTTGTTTTGGGTTGCGCTAAAAGCCTAGGCTGGCAAGCAGGTCATCAACTTCGGACTGGCTCTTGACAACGTCAGGATTACCTTCGGGGTTGACCACGGGGCCTTCCAAAACGGGGTGTTCATGCACCTCGAAAGTGGTTGTCTGCGTTGTCACAGGGGTTTCAGCCGGTTTGACGACTGGGTCTGCCGGGGCAGTCACGATCAGCAGTTGCACCAACTGTTGCTCGATGCTGGCGGCCAGATTCACCACCTTGGAGATCACCTGGCCAGTCAAATCATGAAAATCCTGCGCCATCATGATGTCGGTCAGGTTCTTGTCGATGTGTTTGGTGGCTTCTTCCACATCAGTGATGAAGTTCATCACATGACCTTTGGCTACCGCTGCTACCGGGTCTTTGACGATCAGAGCGCCGATGCGACGCGTTTCTGCTGCAATGTAATCGTGCTGAGCTTTGGCTTGATCCACATTGTTGAGCACCTTTTCAGCGGCCTCACCGGTTAGTCGTGCAATGTAAGACAGGCGACTCTTCGCATCTGGAATCTCACCTGCCCAAACTTTCACCTGGTCAGTTAACCCAAGGCCATTGAGTGAGTCGTGCAGTTGGCGCGTTAGCATGCCAATGCGTTGATGAACACCTTGTGACAAGTCTGTCGTTACTGCAGCCGAACCGGGCGAGGTCCCTGCGCTCATTTCATCCCCAACTTCGTCAGGATCAGGTTCACCTTGTCCTCCAGTGTGGCCTTGGTGAATGGCTTGACGATATAGCCAGCAGCGCCTTGCTGTGCAGCCAGCACGATGTCTTCTTTGCGCGCCTCTGCTGTGACCATCAAGACTGGCAAATGCTTGAGTTTGTCGTCTTTCTTGATTTCACCCAGCAACTGGAACCCGTTCATGTTGGGCATATTGATGTCGCTCACCACAAAATCAAAATGCGAATTGCGCAGCTTGTTCAGCGCTACAACCCCGTCTTCAGCTTCATCAGCTTCTGAGTAACCAATTTCCTTGAGGAGGTTGCGCACGATGCGCCGCATGGTGGAAAAATCATCAACCACCAGAAACTTGAGTTCATTGGCCATATGGCAGCCTTTCGATGGCGCAAACTGGAATTGTCATAAGTGATGTCCGATTGTGATGTCACATTACCCTAAGGCTTGGCTGATGTTGCAACGCCAGCCTGGGCTGGCGGGCTTGCGCTTTCAGAACTTTTTGCCGAATCGACCCGTCTGGCACCGAGTAAACGTTCTTCCGCCTCACGGGTCAGTATGGTAATGCTGATTCTACGGTTTGAGGGGCTTCTCGGATTATCTTCGTCAAGCAATACGCTGGAGGCCAAACCCATCACCCGTGCGACCTTGTCATCAGGAACACCCGCGGCCACTAACTCGCGACGTGACGCATTGGCGCGATCAGCAGACAGCTCCCAGTTGCTGTAGCCACGACCACCATTGCCGTAAGGCGTTTGGTCGGTGTGACCGTCGACGCTGAGTTTGTTGTCTACATCCACCAACGCCAGGCCGATTTGCTGCAAGATTTCCCGCATATAGGGTTTGACGGTGGCACTGCCGCTGTCAAACATCGGGCGTTTCTGGTCATCCACAATCTGGATTTGCAGCCCATCCGGTGTGATCGTCAGCTTGATCTGGTCGCTGAACTCAGTCAACTTGGCGTTGTTTGAAATCATCGCGCTGATCTTGGCGCTCAATTGTGCCAATTGCTCTGCATCTTTGCGGGCTCTGGCCGCTTTGTCTTGTTCACTGGCGGCTTTGCGTGACTGAACGTTGGTCCCATCACCGCGTTTGGTTTGACCAGCAACCTGTGTCAGGTCTTTCCCGCCTCCGTTGATCACGCTTTGACTGGCGCCTGCGCCTGGGCCGCCCTGCATGGCGACTTTCACTGGTGAAGAGAAAAAGTCTGATAAGCCCTTTTTGTCGCCTTCAGAGGTGCTGCCCAGAAGCCACATCAGCAAAAAGAACGCCATCATGGCGGTCACAAAGTCGGCGTAGGCAATCTTCCAAGCGCCGCCATGGGCTGCGTGGCCCCCCTTTTTCACCCGCTTGATGATGATGGGCTGAAGTTTCTTGGCGTCGGTTGCCATGCTGATCGAGGCTTGGTTTGCTTATTTCTTCTTGACGAAGGTTTCGAGCTCGCTGAATGTCGGTCGCTCGGTGGAGTAGAGCACTTTTCGGCCGAATTCAATGGCCGTTGCGGGGTTGTAGCCCTGCATGCTGGCCAACAGGGTGGTTTTGATGCACTGGAATTCTTTTCCTGCTTCTTCGACCTTTTGTTCCAGCAGGCCAGCCAGCGGTTCGGCAAAGGCATAGGCCAGCAAAATCCCCAGGAAGGTCCCAACCAAGGCCGATGCGATCATGCCCCCAAGAATAGCTGGCGGTTGACCCACTGACCCCATGGTGTTCACCACACCCAGCACGGCGGCCACGATACCGAATGCGGGCAGACCACCTGCAATGCGCTGCAACGCCGCGACTGCCGCATGTTCTTCGGCATGGTGCGTGTCGATCTCGCTGTCCATCAGCGACTCGATCTCATGCGCGTTGAGGTTGCCCGAGACCATCATGCGCAGGTAGTCGGTGATGAACTCGACCACATGGTGGTCGTGGCCCACATCGCCATGTTTCTTGAAAATCTCGGAGGAGTGAGGCTCTTCCACGTCTTTTTCAATGGCCATCAGGCCTTCTTTGCGTGCTTTTTGCAAGATGTCGTACAGCAAGGCCAGCAGGTCCATGTAGCGGGCTTTGGTGTATTTGCTGCCTTTGAAGCACATGCCCAAGCCTTTGATACTGGACTTGATGACCTTCATTTGGTTGTTGGCCACAAAGGCACCCATGGTGGCGCCACCGATGGTGATCAGCTCAAACGGCAAAGCGTGCAACACCACCATGATGTTGCCGCCGTGGAAGATGTACACGCCAAAAACGCACACCATCACGATCAGCCAACCAACAATAACAAACATAGAGGGTTTACTTTAGATGGACGTTTGTTTTAAAGGTGGACTCGCATGCGTTGCGCGTCCTGTGTCTCTATCATATCGTCCCACTTTCGGGGGACTTGAGTTATATAAGAAAATAGCCCATGATCCGCGAAGGATATGGGCTATTAGCTATGGTTAGTGTAGCAATGATCAGTGCAGCAATATTCCACCGCCGGCAGAGCCCTTGCCAGCGCGCGCTGGGGGTGTGCACAAACCGCACTCAAAATGGCGTGAGTTCTCGTAGGGTTCGCTGACAAACTGCCCGCCACACTTGCAGCATTTGGTCATGGCCAGCATGTGGTTGTCAACAAACTTCACCAGACGCCAAGCGCGGGTGATGCTCAGCAGCGGCTCCATGCCACAGGTGGCGATCTGTTCACTGTACAGCCTGAAGGCTTTCATGATGGCGTCGATGTCTTCCAGCGCACTGACCTTGTTCAGGTACTCGTAGGTGTTCAAAAACAGCGACGCATGGATATTGGGTTGCCAGGTCAGGAACCAGTCGGTAGAAAAAGGCAGCTGGCCTTTAGAGGGGGACTTGCCTGCCACTTCTTTGTACAGGCGCAGCAGTCGCTCGTATGACAGATTGGTCTCGCTCTCTAACACCTGCAGGCGGGCACCCAGCTGGATCAGTGCCACAGCGCGCTCTACTTGCTTGGAGTCGTTCAGAACGCT
>Ga0302214_1000027_pt1 | contig 93940 bp, 94 predicted proteins | sample II_Fen_N1_3_FD_194584 | JGI IMG/M metagenome (GOLD analysis project Ga0302214, IMG submission 194584) | Peat permafrost microbial communities from Stordalen Mire near Abisko, Sweden - II_Fen_N1_3 | ecosystem: Environmental > Terrestrial > Soil > Wetlands > Permafrost | place: Sweden: Abisko... | reverse complement strand
CACACCATCGATCTGCTGCCCATGCGTCAGGTCCAGCGACAACACATGGCTGGCGCCACTTTGTGCGGCGGCAGCGACGATCAGCGCGTCCCAATAGAGCAGGCCAAAACGCGCCTCCACACCCCAGGCGGTTTCCACCGTCTGGTGGTCAATCTGCCAGGGCTGCCAGAGCTGGTAACGGCGCAACTTGGCGCGGGCGTCACCCAGCGGCATGCCAAAGTGCTGCGTGGCGCTGACGTAATACGCACTCAGCACCTGCGTGCTGACACGCCCGGCGCGGCGCTGCCACAGCGCTTGCAACCAGTCGCGCACACGGGCCTGGCGGGTGGTATCAAACGCATCGTCGGCCATCAACAACACATTGGTGTCCACAAAAACGATGGCGCCGGTGCTGTCCAGCGGGCTAGCCATGTTGGCCCCCACGCACCGGGTAAGCCTTGCCGCCTGCGTTGAAACTGGAAGTGTCTGCCTCCCAGTCGCGCTGCGCACGGGTGTAGGCATCGTCAAACTGCATCTTCTCGGTGAGCATCTCGCCCACCAGCCGCGACACACTGGTGTTGCGTCGCGCCGCCTCGATCCGCACCCACTCCAGGGTGCTGTCTTCGACGGTGATGGTGACGTTTTTCATGACGAATTCAGTTTACACGAAATTCGTGGTGCACGAAGTTCGTGTTTATTCATATTCAAATTTGCTTTAACAGCGGCAGCAGATATCAAAGAATGCTTTAAACCATGCCGCTAAGGAAACTGGTGAAACAGTTGAAAGACCGAGGCATTGTGGTGAAGGTGATGCGGCGGGTATCTGGCGACGAGCGGCCTAATTGTTGTTGTTTTCTTCACCCACAGCATGTGAATGGCGGGCCAGATGGAAATACCGGCGGCTATAGTCAGATCAACGACGGGAGAGGTAACACATGAAGGCCCTGGAAACCACTCTACACAACTGGCACCTGTCGGGTTGCTTGCTCTTTTTGCAAGAGCAGATAGGACATATAAAACAAGGGCTGACGGGTTATTTTCCTAGTCAAAGCACCAGAATGTCCGGCAGGATTTTGCCGTCTACATTAGGGCGGGCGTCATCGTCGCTACGTCCGTGACGTGCCTGCCTGGGGATCTAAGGACGATATGAACTTTAAGCTCACCGAAATAATTTCTCTTGCCTTCTCGTCCGTTGCGCTGTTCTTCACATTCCGGAAGGACGCTCACCGTCTCACACTCGAAGTCACGCCAATGTGGGAACAGTGGATTGATGTCTTGGGGGTGGGGAACGACAGTTCCTTCACCGTTGGAGTTCTGTCCGTTGGCTACTTCGATGCAAAAGGGAAGATCACATGGCTGGATGTTGGCGACTTGAAGGTCAACCGAATAGTCAGTTACCCCATACGCATCGACCCGCGGTCACTTTGCTCATTGCAAGTGCTGGTTGTGCGTCACTTCAACAATCACAAGGCACCTCATGGGTACTGCGTTCAACTCGAATCAGGTCGCATCTACACCATCCAGTACACGGCTCCTTTATGGCCGAGCTTAAAGTTTCATGTTGCGTCTGTCGTGTCTCGTCTTACCGCAGGGCGCTATGCTCCGTGGATCAAACGCCCTCGCTTGCCAAGCCACTAAAGATGACGCCTGCCCCTGCAATAGACCGAACCTTGCGCATAAAGCTGCGCAAGGCCGGTGATTTTGAACGTTGACCTCATCGGGAAACGATATGGGACCTATTGCACTGTTCGACAAATCATTCCTGCAATCGCTCACGGTCGATGAGTCCGTGTGGTTTGACCACTTCTTCGTGCCAGTAGTCTGCCCAATTTTCTTTGTCGAAACACTCGCCGATCTGACTAAGCAGCCTCGCGCAGGCTCTACTAGGACGCCCCAAGACGAAGTGCGCATACTTGCCGACAAATCGCCGGTAATGTCAGCTGCACCATGTGTGCATCACATGCATTTGGCCATATCAAATTTGCTTGGTCATCCAGCACCGCATCTCGGTCAAGTACCCCTTGCAGGAGGCCGCCCTGTTAGAAACAATGGTGGCAAGCCGGGGGTGGTTTTCGAAAACTCCCCCGAAGCCGAGTCATTTGCACGTTGGCAACGCAGCGAATTCTTTGAGGTCGAACGAGACACAGCGTCGTCGTGGCGAGCCATGTTGGCGAGCCTTAACTTGCCGGAGGTCGCTCGTGGCATGCGCCAGCTTGGCATTACGCCTCAGAATTGCAAGTCGATAAATGAGGCGTACGGCATCGCAGTTGGCCTAGTCCACTCTCGCGCAGAACCAGAAGTGCAAGTTGGCTTGCTTTTTTCATTCCTCCACGTGCCACCTCATCTGCAGGGACCGATTCTTCACGGATGGTCTTCCGTCGGATTTCCGCCGCTTGCCTCATACGCTCCATTTGCAGCGCATGTGCTGACAGTTGAACTTTTCTTCCAAATTGCCCTTGCGGCCAACCTGATCTCGGCAGAACGCGCGTCAAACCGGGCTGACATAGCGTATCTCTTCTATTTGCCTTTTTGTCACCTGTTTGTCTCTTCGGACAAGCTGCACCAACGCTGCGCCCCCGTATTCCTTCAGAAGCAGCAAAACTTCTTGTGGGGGCCAGACCTTAAAGGGGCACTTACCGCAATCAATCAACAGTTGTCGGCAGCGACCGAAACTGAACGGCAACAAGGTCTCCACAAGCTTGCGCCAAGACCACCAGGCGATGCAACCAATCTCGTAGTCGAAATGTGGGAAAGGCATTGCTCTATGCCAGCAGATCAAACGCCAAAAAGCGCAATGACTCCAGAGACAGAACGTAAGCTGGTGGAACACTTGAACGCGTTCGCAAAGGCGCCTGAAGCGACGGAAGTCAAATCTATTCCAGTCGACGAACTTGAAAGCGTCGCAATACAGAGGCTTGTCCCTCCGAGGCGAGGTTCTTGGTGGGTAATTCCAAAGGCTGTTGCCGATAAAGAGTTGGAACGCGAATGAGGTCTAAATGTTGGTTCAATGCCGACACAGCATTTCCAGAAGATATCCCGCCAAATCAGCCTCTAGCCCTCGTAAAACAAGGGCCAACCACTACAAATGGAGTAGCAGCTTGCTGCTGCACGCTGATCACCGCCATGTGCTGCCACCCACCCGGTGAGCCGACTCAGCGCGGCAGACTCAGCCAGTGCAACGTAGCTGTCAGGCTTGGCTGTGCAGGCGAAGTTCCGCCGCCCTTGCGTGGGCTTGCAGGCCTTCGCCGTGTGCCAGCACCGAGGCGATCTGGCCCAGGGTCTGGGCACCGGCTTCGCTGACCTCGATCAGGCTGCTGCGTTTCTGGAAGTCGTAGACACCCAGCGGTGACGAAAAACGTGCGGTGCCGCTGGTGGGTAACACGTGGTTCGGGCCAGCGCAGTAGTCGCCCAGGCTCTCGGAAGTGAATGCGCCCAGGAAGATGGCGCCCGCGTGTTTAAGCAGCGGTTCCCAGCGGTGCGGGTCGCGGCTGGAGACTTCTAGGTGTTCGGGCGCAATGCGGTTGCTGATGGCGCAGGCCTCTTCCATGCTGCGGGTGAGGATCAGCGCGCCACGGTCGTTGAGTGACTTGGCAATGATTTCGCGGCGAGGCATCTCGGGCAGCAGCTTGGTGATGCTGGCTTGCACTTGTTCAATGTAAGACGCGTCGGGGCACAACAAAATGCTTTGCGCCAGCTCGTCGTGTTCGGCCTGGCTGAAGAGGTCCATCGCCACCCAGTCGGGCGGGGTGGTGCCGTCGGCCAGCACCAGGATTTCACTCGGGCCGGCGATCATGTCGATGCCGACCACGCCAAACACGCGCTTTTTGGCGCTGGCCACATAGGCGTTGCCGGGGCCGGTGATCTTGTCGACCTTAGGGACAGTGGCCGTGCCGTAAGCCAGCGCGGCCACGGCTTGCGCGCCGCCGATGGTGAAGGCGCGTGTGACACCGGCCACATAAGCGGCGGCCAGCACCAGTGCGTTTTTTTCGCCCTTGGGTGTGGGCACCACCATGATGATCTCACCCACACCGGCCACATGCGCGGGGATGGCGTTCATCAACACACTGCTTGGGTAGGCTGCCTTGCCGCCGGGCACATAAATGCCGACGCGGTCCAGCGGGGTGACTTTCTGGCCCAAAAGCGTGCCGTCTTCGTCGCGGTAGCTCCAGCTCTCGCCGCTGGCCTTTTTCTGGGCCTCGTGGTAGCTGCGCACACGTTTGGCGGCAGACTCCAACGCGCGGCGTTGTACCTCGGGCAAGGCCTCAAAGGCAGCTTTGAGTTCGGCCTGAGTCAGCTCCAGCTCGGCCATGCTGGCGGCTTGTAAACCGTCAAAACGGGTGGTGTAGTCCAGCACAGCGGCATCACCTCGCGCCTGCACATCGGCCAGGATGTCGGCCACACGCTGCTCGATGCCCGCGTCGGTCTCGGCAGACCAGTGCAGGCGGGCCTTGAAATCAGCCTCAAAAGAGCTGTCGGCGGTGGATAAACGGGCGGGGGTGGCTGTTGAGTTCATGGTGGCAAGCTTCGGGTTGACCCAAGTTTAGCGGGGTGCTCGTTCCGGTCAGCAGCGGCCAGAGTTATCCACGGGGCGCAACCATCAAAACGCTATTAAAGATAGAGCATGCTTCCCTTATTCAACAAGGGCTAGCGCCTAAAAATATCAAAATCATCGAACCAGCAACCTGGCCGGTGATGCCACCACAGCGGGTCAAATGGCCACAGCGGTGGGAGTGAGGGGTTTGCGGTAGAAGATTTGGCGCCCGTTCCAGCGCTTGGACACCGCGTTGAAACCTAACTGGGTGTAGATGGCGTTGGAGGCGACGTTGAACTCGTTGGTATCCAGGCACACCGACAAACAGCCCTGCGCTGTGGCGGCCTGCAGAGCAGCCTGAATGAGCGCACGGCCCACACCGTTTTTGCGGCGGCTGGGGTCTACAAACAGGTCTTCGATGGTGGCCTCAGCACCGCCCACCCACATGGAGTACCTGAAACGCAGCAGCACATACCCGATGGGGCCGTCGTCATCGGACGCGATCAGGAACCGCGCATCGGGCGAGTTGAGCAGCACCGCAATGCTTTGCTCAAACTGGGCCTGTGTGGGGGTGGTTCTTTCGAGGTGGTTGCGGAAGGTGAGCGCCATGCCCACCAGCGCAGCAGCATCCGCCATCGTGGCTGTTTGAATGTTCATCGGCATGTTTGAAATCGAATGTCAGTGGCCATCCAACTGGCCCGTTGGAAAACATGCTGGCTGCGGGCCTGCGCATAACTGGTGTGATCCACAACGTCCTCAGGCCATGTAGCCGGTGAGCAAAGCGTGCTCCCACTCGGGGCGGCCGCGTAATCGGGCCAGTTGGGCCATGGACTGGTGGTCATAGGGCACCGACAGCAGGGACACACACCAGCCGTCCTTGCACTGCTCAACAATGGCATAACGCGCGTCAGGCGAGCCGGTCTCCACCACATGGGGCACCGGGTGGGTGTCGTCATACGCTGGCTGGCCGACACTGCCCGGATTCACCACCCGCTGCCCGCGCCGGGTGTGCACCACCCGAGCAACATGGGAGTGGCCGCAGCGAGTTCACCGCTCAGGCGGGTTTCCACCTCGGCGGCGGTGGCTTGGCGGACCACACCCGCATCGAGCGTTTCCAGAAAATATTCGACATCACTGCGCGGTGAGCCGTGGCACAGGAACACATCGGGGCTGAGACGGACGCTGGGTGGCAAAGACCTGATCCAGTCCCATTCCGGGGTGCTCAGTTGTCCATGGGCGTAAGCGTCAGAAAGACCCATCTGCTCGGCACTCTGCGTGAGCAACTGACGCTCGTGGTTGCCCGCCAGGCTCAGCCAACCTTGGGCCATCAGAAACTGGGCGGTCTCACGCGGCAACAGCGGGCCAGACAGGCTGTCGCCCAGGTTCACCACCTGATCCACACCCCGGCGGCGCAGGTCGGCGGTGACGGCTTCCAGCGCGGCCAGGTTGCCGTGAATATCGGAGAGAAGGGCTAGGCGCATGGTGTTTGGTTTGCGTTTGTTGGAAGCCTATTTTCAAGCTTGGAGCATGGCGGGGCGTCAACTTCTGCTTGGACTGGAACCATGGCCTTCAGCTGCTTAGGCGTCAGCGGCTGTGCGTCAGGATCACTTCTGGCTGCTGCCGTGATGGCTTTCTCCTCTTCTGCGGTTGGCATAAGAATCGTGGGACGTTTAGAGAATTTCGACATCGTGTTTTACCTTGCGCCGATTGGTGCGGCGCAAACGGATGACGCTTCGCGCTTGACCACGGTCTACAAACGCGGCAGTGCCGAACGCTCTGGCAGCGGCAAGACGACATCCCCCATAGCAACAAAGCGAGCATGAATGCGGCTACCCAACCCACGGGGTTTGGGGTTCTGTGTCACAGCCCGCCGCAATATCAACCGCACCTCTTCTGCCATGGAATGCCCATGCGCAGCCGCCATCAGGCGCAACTTGTCTTTGATCGCGGGCTCAATATTTCTCACCGTCAAGGTACTCATGCGCGATCTCCTCAATTGCAAAAATGCCATGACTGACCGCCATGCTAGCCCATCAAGTCTGGGGGCAGCTGAAGCTGGTAACCAAACTGGGTCACCTCATATTCACAGACGTCGAAAACTCTTGTGGCAGCGCGCCTGCTGCTTGTGACGATTGGCACATCGATGACGCAGATTCCATGGCGGCACGGACCACAGCAGAGTCCACCGTAGATGCAAGCTATTTGAGCAGCAGGCGCGTCCCCAACAGCCAATCTATTGGTCAGTTTCTTGCGCTTGTGGGGTGCATATAGGAGTGGTTAGCCGCTTTATCGTGGCACGCCGGTTGCATCGGCCCAAGCATAATAAAGCGCGTTCTCATAAGCATCGGTGCCATCAAATCTAAAAACCAATTCAGCAACGACGGTTTCTAGTTTTTCTTGAAGCGAAACAATCGGCAAAACGGTCTCATTTTTTAAATGATGGAGCACGCCTTTATCTTTTGACTCTGAATTTTCATAACGCGACCACGTTTCAGAGACTTCGTAGGACTCAATTTCCGTGACTAGAGCCCGAAGATATTCGGGGGGCTTAGTGAACCCGTATCTCTCGCAACTGACACGCAGATCTTCAAGCAGCTTTGAGATGCCATGACATTTCTTGAATCGATCATTCTGATTTTTGCTTGGGGCTGGAGAGCTCCCTGTTGCTTCGGCGTACTGATATACCCAGGAAAGAAAACGCTTCACGAGAAGCTCAAGCGCGTGACGTTGCATGTAGAAAGCGGGGAGACCAATATCGTCAAGTGTGTTCGTGGCTTTGCCGTGGCTCACCAGCACATCCGCCGCACGAACGTATGCCATCAAGTAACTCGGAGTTCGCCATGCGCCACCAAACCTAGCAATTCCACTTTCAGAATCAGAGCGCTCTAAATCTGGGCCCTTTCCGAACGTAATTACATCGCCCTTTGGGTGCGTGGGCTTTATGTAGATTGGCGGATCAAAGACGGCCATGGTTACGGCTAACTCAATATCGGGCGACAGCAACCTGTCTCCCTGCCATGGTGATCGTCACCCTAACATCGCTAGGCGACACCCGCACAAACCCGCTTGCAACAAGGCCCTCAGTCCAAAAACTGTATGGGTGAACAGACATAACATCTCCAGAAAAACCAGCAAACCGGTTTGTCGGTCAACCTGATTGCTAGATCAGTGACGTGAGCAGATCCGCTACTGGCACTATAGCCCCGGGGTCGCAGAGGCTGATCTGCATTGGGTCAACACTTCATCAGCTTTCCTGGCTTGAAGCGTCCACACAACATGGGACAAGCCAGGACTCAGGCGTTGTTGTCCTGCTGGCCCACGCCGCGCAAGGTATCTGTTTCCGATAGCGTCGCAAGTTTTTCACAAAATGATAGCTACTAGCCCTTATTTCGTAATGGCTAGAGGCCAAAAATGCATCTAAGCCTCACCTCTCATCCGTCAGACAGCAGCCCAAGCTCTGCACCGGGAGAATGGCCCGCGAAGAACGCCGACCCGGGTCAGCTACAGGGCAGCGGGTATGGGGTATGCATGCAGCGCTGGCCAACCAGCGGCTAGGCCAAATCGACCTGACCAAGCCCTCCGCTCATGCGCCGAATCGACCATTCGCAGGCCTATTCTGCCGCTCCGAATTTAGCCCGATAAAGCATTTCTGCCGTTCCTACACTGCGCCGCATCCGTGGTCACCCTCCCCGATCACGGCACAACAATAGGAGTAGTAGCAATGTCCATCAGCAACACCATAGACGTCGGCAAACGTGCCCCCGTCACCAATTCTTACTGGACGGCCCACGACAGAACCTGGGTTCTGGGCCTGTTTGCAACGGCTATCGGCGCGGGCACCTTGTTCCTGCCAATCAATGCGGGGCTGGGCGGTATCTGGCCCCTGCTGGTGATGGCGCTGCTGGCTTTCCCGATGACGTATTTGGCGCATCGCGGCCTGATCCGTTTCATTTTATCCTCCTCCAAGCCGGGCAGCGACATCACCGAGGTGGTGGGCGAGCATTTTGGTCCGCTGGCGGGCAAGCTGATCACGCTGCTCTACTTTTTCACGATCCTGCCGATTCTGTTGCTCTACGGCGTGGGCCTGACCAACACGGTTGAGTCCTTCATGGTGCATCAACTGGGCATGGCGGCTTTGCCGCGGGTGATTCTGTCGTTTGTCCTGACCGCAGGATTGATCGGCATCGTCTCTGCCAGCGAGCAGATGGTGGTGCGTGTCATGGGCTGGCTGGTCTATCCGTTCATCTTCGTTCTGATCGGTCTTGGGCTGTTCCTGGTCCCCGAATGGAATGGCGCGGTGCTGCAAGGTGTGCCGTCTGCTGGCAAGTTCAGCGTGACGATGTGGCTGAGCATTCCGGTGCTGGTGTTTTCGTTCAACCACTCGCCTGTGATCTCCCGCTTTGCGGTGGCGCAGCAACTCCAATACGGCAATGACGCGGTCAACAAGGCCGATCGCATCGAGAAATATGCGGCTTTGCTGATGGTGGCTGTGGTGATGTTCTTCGTCTTCAGCTGCGTGTTTGCGCTGTCTCCTGCTGATCTGTCTGCTGCAAAGAGCCAAAACATTTCGATCCTGTCCTACATCGGCAACAAGTTCCAAAACCCCTATGTGGCCCTGATCGCACCGATGGTGGCCTTTATTGCGATGTCCAAGTCCTTCCTCGGCCACTATCTGGGCGCACGAGAAGGCCTGAATGGTTTCATTGCACAGCAACTCGAAGGTCGCAACAAGTCTGCCAGCACCAAGACGATCAACCGCTACAGCATGTTGTTCATGTTCGTGACGATCTGGGCTGTGGCCACGCTGAACCCAAGCATCCTGGGCATGATCGAATCCCTGTGCGGCCCGGTCATTGCTGCCCTGTTGTTCGTGATGCCGATGTATGCGATCCGCAAAGTACCGTCGATGCGCAAATATGCCAACAGCCCGAGCAATGTCCTGGTGATGTTCATCGGTGCCGTGGCGATGTCTGCGATCTTCTACTCGCTGCTCGGCCTCTGATCGTCAACCGACGCTTCCTCCTGTCTTTGCGCCCCAATCCAACTGGATGGGTGGCGCAGGTCAGGACCTACGTTTCAAATTGGAATTCACATCATGATCAGCATGTTTCACCTCTACAAGGTTGGGATCGGCCCCTCCAGCTCCCACACCCTTGGCCCGATGAATGCCGCCAGACGCTTTGTTGATGATCTGCGCGAACTGGGCAAGCTAGCCCAGGCGACCTCGATTGTGATTGACGTATTTGGCTCTCTGGCGCTGACTGGCCTGGGGCACAAGACCGATGTGGCGCTGCTGCTCGGCCTGATGGGCGAACTGCCCGACACCATCGACGTGGGCGCCATCCCCGGCCTGATCAAGAAAGTCCGCAGCACCCAGCGCATTCAGCTGGGGCTGGACGGCCCCGAGGTGGAGTTTGGCCGCACCGCCATGACCTTCCACCACTCCAACTTGCCACGGCACGAAAACGGCCTCACCATGAAGGCATTTGCCGGTGAGCGGCTGCTGCTGGACAAGAATTACTACTCAATCGGTGGCGGCTTTGTCATCGAGGATGGCGCCACCAGTGGTGCAGATGACGCCGAGAGCGCCGCGCCCTACCCTTACAAAAATGCGGCAGAACTGCTGGCGCACTGCCGCAGCACCGGGTTGTCGCTGTCTGGGCTGGTGCTGGAAAACGAATTGCAATTGCACACGCAGCAAGAGATCAGCAGCTATTTCGGCAACATCTGGGCGCGCATGTCCCAATGCATGGAGCGCGGCATGAAGACCGAAGGCGTGTTGCCCGGCCCGTTTCGTGTGCCGCGCAGAGCGGTGGCGCTGCATCGGCGCCTGAGTTCCTCGGGCTCGCTGTCCAAAGACCCGATGAACATCATCGACTGGGTCAACATGTTTGCGCTGGCGGTGTCCGAGGAAAACGCTGCGGGTGGCCGCGTGGTCACCGCCCCGACCAATGGTGCCTGTGGCATCGTGCCGGCGGTGCTGGCCTACTACGACCAGTTCATCCACAAGCTCGATGAAGACAGCTGCAACCGCTTCTTTCTGGCTTCCGCAGCCATTGGTGCCCTGTTCAAGCTCAACGCGTCGATCTCCGGCGCCGAAGTCGGGTGCCAGGGTGAAGTGGGCGTGGCGTGCTCGATGGCGGCTGCTGGTCTGGCCGAATTGCTGGGGGGATCGCCCGAACAGGTCTGCATCGCAGCGGAAATTGCCATGGAACATAATTTGGGCCTCACCTGCGACCCGGTCGGCGGGCAGGTGCAGATCCCGTGTATCGAACGCAATGCCATGGGTGCGGTCAAGGCGATCAATGCGGCGCGCATGGCATTGGTTCGCACCAGCGAACCGATTGTTCCGCTCGACAAGGTCATTGAGGTGATGTTTGAAGTTGGTAAAGACATGGATCCTAAATACCGCGAAACCTCCTGCGGCGGCTTGGCTTTGAAGATGCTGGCGCCGGTGCCTGCTGTGGCGGCAGAGCCCGAACCCGAGTGCATCCGCTGGGCGCCCTGAAGATGGTTCTGAGACCCGCTTGCCTGCGCTCGCCTGAACGCCCAGCCTCAGCACCACGGGGCCGGGCGCAACCATGAATCTGCAGTCGATTGCCGCGCTGTCAAGCTTGCTGCTGCAGCAGATGTGCGTCTATCTGGTGGTGGCGTATGCGCTGAGCCGCACGCGGCTGTTCATCCCGCTGACGCGCGCCACCATCCGCTGGCCGCACCGGATCGCCTGCTACCTGATCTTCTCGGCGTTCTGCATCATGGGCACGCTGCTCGGCCTGCCCGTGGTCAGCGGCAACGCCATCGCCAACACCCCGGCGATCGGCGCGGTGCTCGGCGGCTTGCTCGGCGGGCCGGTGGTCGGCCTGGCGGTGGGCATCACCGGCGGCATCCACCGCTACACGCTGGGCGGCTCGTTCGGCCTGGCAGCGGGGATCGACATCGTGATGCAGGGCCTGGCGGGCGGCCTGACGCACCGCTACCTGATCAGCCGCGGCAAGATGCGGTTGCTGTTCAGCCCGGCGCTGGCCGGCGGGCTGACCTTCGTCACCATCCTGATCGAGCTGGGCATCGACTTGGCGCTGTCGCGGCCCTTCGACGAGGCGTTGCAGATCGTCAAGCTGATCGCGCTGCCCGAGCTGATCGCCAACACCGGCGGCGCGGCGATCTTCGTGAAGATCCTGCTCGACCGGCGCGACAGCATCGACCGCCAGTCGCGCGCGTTCTCGGCCAAGGCCCTGGAGATTGCCGCGCATGTGGACGGTGTGCTGCGTGATGGCTTTGACCAGGAAAACAGCATGCGTGTGGCGCGCATCATCTACGAACAAACCGGTGTGGGTGCGGTGGCCATCACCGACCGTGACAAGATTCTGGCCTTCATTGGCATCGGTGCCGACCACCATCTGCCGGGCACGCCGATTGCGTCGCAGCACACGATCCACGCCATCACCTGCAACGAGGTGATCTTTGCGGATGGCAACGAGGTTCCGTTCCAATGCTCGCTGAGCCCGCACTGCAAGCTCGGCTCGTCGCTGGTGATCCCGCTGGTGGGCGAAAACCGGCAGGTCATCGGCACGATCAAACTCTACGAGCCCAAAACCCGGATTTTCTCCACCATCAACCGCACGCTCGGCGAGGGCATCGCCAAGCTGCTCTCGAGCCAGATTCTGGATGGGCGTTACGAGCGGCAAAAGAGCCTGTTGCTGGAGTCGGAGCTCAAGCTCCTGCATGCCCAGGTGAACCCGCACTTCTTGTTCAACACCCTGAACACCATCATTGCCATCACCCATGACGACCCCGCCAAGGCCCGTTCCCTGCTGAGCGATCTGGCCGTGTTTCTGCGTAAAAACCTCAAACGCCCGACCGAGGCGGTGGTGTTGTCCGAAGAAATCGAGCACACCACGGCTTATTTGGGCATTCAACTGGCCCGCTTCGAAGATCGGCTCACGGTGGAGATCGACATCCCTGAGCCGCTGCTGGGGGTGCACGTCCCGGCCTTCACCCTGCAACCGCTGGTCGAAAACGCCATCAAACACGGCACCGCGCAGATGATTCGCGTCGGGCATATCTGTATCCGCGGCCACCAGGACGGGCAAGCCATCTTTCTTATAGTGGAAGACAATGCCGGCCTTTACGACCCCCAACCCAATGGCGGTGGGCTTGGCATGAACATCGTGGACAAGCGCATCAAGAACCGCTACGGCGAATCCTTCGGCGTGACGGTGGCGTGCGAGCGCCATGTGTCCACCCGGGCCACCGTCCGTATTCCCCTAGAGGCTATGACCTGACATGATTACCGCCTTGATCGTTGACGATGAGCCCTTTGCCCGGCGCGAACTGCGCCGCACGCTGGAGCCAGCCAAGGACATCCAGATCCTGGGCGAATGTGGCAATGCCATTGACGCCCTGACACGCATCCATGTGGACAAACCGGACGTGGTGTTTCTGGACATCCAGATGCCGCAGATCACCGGCATCGAGATGCTGGGCATGCTGGACCCCCACACCATGCCGCAGATCGTCTTCCTGACCGCTTATGACGAATACGCGGTGCGGGCGTTCGAGAAAAACGCGTTTGACTACCTGCTCAAACCGGTCACCGCAGACCGGCTGGAGTTGACGCTGGAGCGCTTGCGCAACAGCTTTTTCAGGCAGGATTTCAGCGTGTTGCCCGAGGCCAATCACCTGCGCCAGATCCCGTGCTTTAGCCAGCACAGCGTGATTTTTGTGAAGTTGGAAGAGGTCGAGTTTGTCGAAGCGCGCAGCACCGGCATCTATGTGTCAGACACCGAGGGGCAAGAACGCCCCACCGCGTTGCGCCTCAACATCCTGCAGCAACGCACCAGCTTGCTGCGCTGCCATCGGCAATATCTGGTGAACATCGACCTGGTACACAAGCTGCAATATTTGGAGAGTGGGCTGGCCGAATTTGTCACCCGACGTGGTCGCACCATCCCGATCAGCCGACGCCTGTTGCCAGACATCAAGGAACGGCTGGGCATCAGCTAAAGGCTGACCAGCCCCCGGCGCAGTTCAGCCCACCGCCGACTCAAACGCGTCGATGATGTGGCGCATCGGCGCCTGTTTGAGTTTCAGGGAGGCCTGGTTGACCACCAGGCGCGAGCTGATGTCCATGATGTGTTCGACTTCGACCAGGTTGTTGGCCTTGAGGGTGTTGCCGGTGGACACCAGGTCCACAATCGCGTCGGCCATGCCCACCAGCGGGGCCAACTCCATGCTGCCATAGAGTTTGATCAGGTCAACGTGCACGCCTTTGCTGGCAAAAAAGTCGCGCGCAATCGCCACGTATTTGGAGGCCACGGTGAGGCGCGAGCCTTTTTTGACCGCGCTTTTGTAGTCAAAGTCTGAGCGCACCGCCACGCTGATACGGCATTTGGCGATTTGCAAATCGAGCGGTTGGTACAGGCCTTGGCTACCGTGCTCCAGCAGCGTGTCTTTGCCGGTGATGCCCATGTCGGCACCGCCGTACTGCACATAGGTAGGCACGTCGGTGGCGCGCACCACCAGCACCCGCACATCGGGCTGGTTGGTGGTGAGAATCAGCTTGCGCGAGGTGTCCGGGTCTTCCAGCACCTCGATGCCAGCGGCTTTGAGGAGCGGAATGGTTTCTTCAAAGATTCGGCCTTTGGACAGTGCAATAGTGATCATTTTGGCTTCTAGCCCTTATTCAACAAGGGTGGGTAGCTATAAAAACAGTAATGAAGGGCGCGTTATTTCACGCGCTCGATGTCGGCGCCCAGCGCGCGCAGTTTCTCTTCCATCTGGTCGTAACCCCGGTCCAGATGGTAGATGCGGTCCACACAGGTTTCGCCATGCGCCACCAGGCCGGCAATCACCAGGCTGGCAGACGCCCGCAGGTCGGTGGCCATCACGGTGGCACCAGACAACTTGGGCACACCGTCCACCAGCGCAATCTTGCCGTCGATCTGGATCTTGGCGCCCAGGCGCACCAACTCATTGACGTGCATGTAGCGGTTCTCGAAGATCGTCTCAGTCACCTTGGCGGTGCCCTGCGCCACGCTGTTGAGCGCCATAAACTGGGCTTGCATGTCGGTCGGGAAACCCGGGTATTCAGTGGTGCGAAAGCTTTGTGCCTTGAGTTTGGAGGCACCTTCGGACTGGACGCGGATGCCATCTTCCACAGCGGTGATCGTCACGCCCGCTTCACGCAGCTTCTCAACCACCGATTCCAGATGGTCGATCCGGGCGTGGCGCGCCAGCACATCACCGCCAGCAGCAGCCACCGCGCACAAAAAGGTGCCAGCCTCGATGCGGTCCGACACCACCTGGTGGGTGCAGCCGTGCAATTTGTCCACGCCCTGGATACGAATGCGGCTGGTGCCGTGGCCTTCGATCTTGGCGCCCATCTTGATCAGCATCTCGGCCAGATCGGGAATCTCTGGCTCTTGCGCGGCGTTTTCCAGGATGGTTTCGCCTTCGGCCAGGCAAGCGGCCATCAAGAAGTTTTCGGTGCCGGTCACGGTGACCATGTCGGTGGTAATGCGCGCACCTTTGAGGCGAGTGCGGCCTGCGGGCAGCTTGGCGACCATGTAGCCATGCTCCACCACAATCTCGGCGCCCATGGCGGTCAGACCCTTGATATGCTGGTCCACCGGGCGTGAGCCAATGGCACAGCCACCGGGCAGCGACACCTTGGCGTGGCCAAACCGCGCCAACAGTGGGCCCAGTGCCAGCACCGAAGCGCGCATGGTTTTCACCAGCTCATAGGGCGCTTCAGGGCGGATCGGGTCAGCGGCATGAAAACCCATGCCGCCACGCTCACCAAAGGTCTCGGTTTTGACGCCCATGTGCTCCAGCAAGGTGCGCATGGTGGCCACGTCTTTGAGGCGCGGCACGTTGTGCAGGGTGACTGGCTCATCGGTGAGCAAGGCGGCGCAGAGTTCAGGCAGGGCGGCGTTTTTGGCGCCAGAGATGGTGACCTCGCCCAACAGGGGGCGGCCACCACGAATCAGAAGTTTGTCCATGGGTTGAGCGGGGTATTAACGCGGTTGAGCGGCCCATTCGGCCGGGGTAAAAGCCTTGATCGACAGAGCATGCACCTCGTCGGTCTTCATTCTGTCGCCCAGCGTGGCGTAGACCCGCTGGTGGCGCGCGATGGGACGCTTGCCTTCAAATTCGGAGGACACCACCACGGCATACCAGTGGCGGCCATCGCCATCGAGTTCAAGATGCTCGCAAGGCAGGTGGGAGGCGATCAGGGCTTTGAGTTGGTCAGCGGTCATGGCTTGGAAGTGTTGGCCAGGCAGCGTTTGCACCCTGCCTTTGGTGGTTAAAAATGATCAGGAACGCAGGTGGTAACCAATTCGCAACAGGTACAGCGCGGCCAAACTCACCACGGCCATGGTGCTGCCGACCACACCCAGACTGAGCCAGGGTGACACGTCACTCACCCCAAAAAAGCCGTAGCGAAAACCGTCGATCACATAAAAGAACGGGTTGACATGGCTCACCGCCTGCCAGAAAGGTGGCAGCGAATGGATCGAGTAAAACACGCCGCTTAAAAAGGTCATCGGCATCACGATGAAGTTCTGGAAAGCAGCCAGTTGTTCAAACTTTTCGGAGTAAAGCCCGGCGATCAGGCCCAAGGCGCCCATCAGGGCCGCACCCATCAGCGCAAACACCACAATCCATACCGGCGCAACAAAGCTCACATCGGTGAAAAACAGCGCCACCACAAACACCCCAACCGCCACCACCAGCCCGCGCAAGATCGACGCGCCGACGTAGGCCACAAACCAGTTCCAGTACGACAGCGGCGTGAGCAGCAAAAACACCAAATTGCCCATGACCTTGCTGGTGATGAGCGACGACGAGCTGTTGGCAAAAGCGTTTTGCAACAAGCTCATCATGGCCAGACCGGGCACCAAAAACGCGGTGTAACTGACCTGACCGTAAACCTTGACATGGGATTCCAGCGCATGGCCAAAAATCAGCAGGTACAGCATGGCGGTCAACACCGGGCCACCCACGGTTTGCCCAACCACACGCCAGAAGCGCATGACCTCTTTGTAAAAAAGCATTTGCCAGCCGGTCATACAGCCACCTGTTGTTCTGACGGGTTGGCCGGGGACTGGCGCTTCATCACTTCCAGAAACACGTCTTCGAGGTCGGCGCGGCGGATTTCAATGTCTTGCAGTGTTAGCCCAGCCTCGCGGGCGGCGGCCAGGTAGCGCTCAATCGCCAGCGCATCCGTCGCGGGATACTGCACAACACGTCCGGTAACACGCGCTCCGGCCTTTAAAGACGGCGGTAGTTCACTATCAATTTTGAATTGCAGCACATTACCAGAGGCCGCCCTGAGCAACGCACTGGTGCTGTCGAGTGCCACCACCCGCCCTTGCTTGAGCATGGCGATGCGCCCGCACAAGGCTTCAGCTTCTTCCAGGTAGTGGGTGGTCAGCAGCACCGTGCTGCCTTGTTGGTTGAGTTTGGCAATGAACGCCCACAGGGTCTGGCGCAGCTCTACGTCCACCCCGGCGGTTGGCTCATCGAGCACGATCACCCGAGGTTTGTGAACCAACGCCAAGCCCACCAGCACCCGGCGTTTCATGCCACCGGACAATGCGCGCATGTTGACGTGCGCCTTGTCGGTCAGGCCCAGGCTATCCAAAAGCTCGTCAATCCAGGCATCGTTGTGCTTGACACCAAAATAGCCGGACTGAAAACGCAGCGCTTCACGCACATTAAAAAATGGGTCAAACACCAGTTCTTGCGGCACCACGCCCAGTTTGCGCCGTGCGGCTGCGTAGTCGGTCAACACATCACTGCCCAGCACAGATACCCGGCCCGAGCTGGCTTTGGCCAGGCCCGCCAGGATAGTGATCAGCGTGGTTTTACCTGCACCGTTGGGGCCGAGCAGCCCAAAAAACTCCCCTTCCTCAATATCCAGACTGACGCCATCAAGCGCCAGAAATGAGCCGCTCTGCGAACCGCGTGGAGAAGGATAGGATTTGGAGACAGACTGGAAGGAGATTGCGGGCATGGGGCCGCTATTTTACGGGCGAGCTTGCTGACGGGTCAGGCAGCAGCGTTTCAATGCCGTAAAGACGCGCCAGATCGGCCAGCCGCGGCGGCGTGTTGGCCACGGCAAAGGTTTTGCCCAAAGCCAGCGCTTCCCGCCGCAAGGACAGCAAAACCGCCAGCGCTGCCGAGTCAAAACGACCCAGCCCGGCGGCACTCACAACCACCTCTGCGGGCTGGGTGCGAACCGCGGCGCTGAGGTCACGCAGGCACGCTGTCGCGGAGGTTTGCGTCAGTTGGGCGGGCAGTTCCAACACGTTTATCCCTTGGTTGCCTTGGCGTCGCCTGCGGCATTGGACTTGTTGCGCTCGCTCAGCGCAGCAATCAGGCCGTCAATGCCTTTGGCGTTGATCTCCTGCGAGAACTGGCTACGGTAGTTATCCACCAGCCAGATGCCCAACACGTTCAGGTTAAAAATCTTCCAGCCAGCGCCCTCACCTGGCGTTTTTTCAAGGCGGTAGTCCAACTGCACCGGGTCGCCACGACCCTGGATCAGGGTGCGCACGATCACTTCTTTGTCGTCCGGTGCGTAACGCGTGGGTTTGATGGTGAATGTCAGGTTTTTGGCCTGGCTCATCGCCCCAGAATAGGTGCGCACCAGCAGGGTCTTGAACTCCGCCTGCAAACGTGTGCGTTGGTCGGGGGTGGCCTGACGCCAGGCTGGGCCGACCGCAGAGGCCGTCATGCGCTGGAAGTTCAGGTTAGGCATGATCTTTTGATCCAGCAACTGCATGATGCGCGCCACATCGCCAGCCTGCACCGCCTTGTCCTGCTGAATCAGGTCAATCGCTTCTTTGGTCAAGCGTTGAATCAGGGCATCTGGTGCTTCATCAGCCGCCCAAACAGACCCCGCACGCAAACCCATCAACGCTGCGCCCAACAAAGGCAGGCTGCTCAGCAAAAAACGTCGTTTCATCATCCGCTCCATCCTCAAAATTTAATGCCCGGTCGTGTCCGCAGCGGGTTCATACATGTCTTCATCCGGGGGATTGCCGTCATACACCTGGTTGCGCCTGCGCTGCAAATAGGCATCGCGGGTGAACGCATAAGGGTCCAACGACACTTGCTCCAGCATTCGCGAGGCATCGAGCAGCTGGGAACGACGGTCAACCAGGTTCAAGGTCAAAGCCGAATTGCGGGTCGGCACATCACTGATCTGCGACACCACATTGCCCTTCATGTCCACCGGCAGCGCGGCGGTGTCGCGCACCGTGGAGGGGCCCAGCAAAGGCAACACCACATACGGTCCGGCGCCCACCCCCCAGCGCCCAAGCGTCTGGCCAAAGTCTTCGGTATGGCGCTCAATACGCATCTCGGTGGCAATGTCGATCAGACCACCCAGGCCAAACACAGTGTTCACCCCAAAACGCACAATGCTATTGCCAGCGCCCTCACCTTTGAGTTGCAAGGTGTTGTTGACAAACGACCACAGGTCTTGCAGGTTGTTGAAAAAGTTGCTCACGCCGGTGCGCACTGGCGAGGGCACCACATCACGGTAAGCCGTGGCGACCGGCTTGACCACCCCACGGTCGACCGCGTCATTGAAGCCGTACATGCTCCGGTTAAACGGTTCCAGTGGGTCGCGCGGATTGGCGTTAGGACCGGTGGCGCAAGCGGACAAAAGCAGCGCAGCTATCAAAATTGCTGCGCGTGTTGTCAACCGGTGACATCCCTGAGAAATTGTTTTTGAGTTCATGGCTGAAGGTCTCGTCACTTATTTGCCGGCGGTGGGTGCAGCTGGTTCAGCGGCCTTACTGTACAAAAACTGACTGATGAGATTTTCCAAAACGACAGCTGACTGGGTACTGGAGATGACATCACCCTTGGCCAGGTTTTTATCGTCGGCACCCGCCTCGATCCCCAGGTACTGGTCACCCAACAAGCCGCTGGTCAATATCTTCAAGGAGCTGTCCTTGGGGAACACATAACGGTCTTCCAGCGCCAGGGTGACACGCGCCTGAAACGATTTGTCATCGAACGCAATGTCTTCTACCCGCCCGACCACCACACCGGCACTTTTGACCGCAGCTTTGGGCTTGAGGCCGCCGATGTTGTCAAACTTGGCCGTCACAAGGTAGGTCTTCTGAAAATTGAGACTCAGCAAGTTGGCTGACTGCAGTGCCAGAAACAGGATGGCCACTGCGCCTAACAGCACAAACAGGCCAACCCAGACATCATTTTTTGAGCGTTGCATTCACATTCCTTCTTATCAATTGAACACCGGCTTGGCGCACTGCGATCTCGCTGCCGTGCACTTCAGCAGGTTGTCTATCTGTCATACCGAGAACATCATCGCCGTCAGGATGAAGTCCAGGCCCAGCACGGTCAGCGACGCCATCACCACGGTGCGGGTGGTGGCCTTGGCCACGCCTTCTGGTGTGGCCTGCGCGTTGTAGCCCTGCAGCAGCGCAATAAAAGTCACCGCCAAGCCAAAAACAAAGCTCTTGAGCACGCCATTACCCAGGTCCTGAAACACATCGACACCGCCTTGGATCTGGCTCCAGAAAGCCCCACCATCCACACCGATCATCAACACGCCAACCACCCAGCCACCAATCACACCAGCAGCACTGAACATCGCCGCCAGCAGTGGCATGGTGATCACACCCGCCCAGAAACGCGGCGCCAGCACCCGCTCAATCGGGTCAACCGCCATCATTTCCATCACGCTGATCTGTTCACCCGCTTTCATCAGGCCGATTTCAGCGGTCAACGAGGTACCGGCACGCCCGGCAAACAACAAGGCGGAGACCACGGGCCCCAGTTCGCGCAGCAGACTCAGCGTCACCATCAAGCCTAGCGACTCGGCCGAACCATAACGTTTCAAAACGTAATAACCCTGCAGGCCAAACACAAATCCGACAAACAGCCCTGCTACCGTGATGATCGGCAAAGAGTAGTTGCCCAAAAAGTGAATCTGGTCGCGCACCAGCACATTGCGCTTGAGCGAATACCCCACGCTCGCTAGCAGACGACCCAACAGGCGGGCTGCATAGCCCATGGCATCCAGCTGCCGGCGCACCGCAAACCCAATGTTTTTAGGTTGATACCAACTCATGACGCCACCTTGGAACCAAAGTCCTGCGCTACGCTTGGCCCCGGGTATTGAAAATGTACTGGCCCATCAGGCAGCGCGTGCACGTACTGGTAAACAAGCGGATCGGTGCTGTGACGCACCTCATCGGGCGTGCCTTGTGTGGCGATTTTGCCGTTGGCCAAGATGATCACCTGGTCGGCGATCGCAAAGGTCTGCTCCAGATCGTGTGACACAAAAATGCTGGTCAGGCCCATGGCGTCGTTGAGCTGGCGGATCAACCGCGCAGCGGTGCCCAAAGAAATCGGGTCCAGCCCGGCAAAAGGTTCGTCGTACATCACCAACTCCGGGTCCAGCGCGATGGCGCGTGCCATGGCGACACGCCGCGCCATACCGCCCGACAGGTCGCTGGGCATCAGGTCGCGTGCGCCACGCAAACCGACCGCATTGAGCTTCATCAGAACAATGTCGCGAATCAGGGCGTTGGGCAAGTCGGTGTGCTCACGCAGCGGAAAAGCCACGTTCTCAAACACATCCAAATCGGCAAACAGCGCGCCGAATTGGAACAACATCCCCATGCGACGACGCGCCGCATACAGCTCAGGCTGCGTCATGTGGGTCACGTCTTGGCCATCGAACAAGGTTTGGCCCTGCTGTGCCCGGATCTGGCCACCGATCAATCGCAAAATGGTGGTTTTGCCGCCACCGGAGGCGCCCATCAAGGCCGTCACCTTGCCGCGCGGGATGTCCAGCGAGATGTCGTTCAGGATGGTTCGCTCACCATAGCCGAAGCTCAGGTGACGTATTTCAACCAGTGAATGTGAAGAATTGGCGGCCATGGGTCATTGAGGGCGGGGTAAACCCGAACCCTTGATCATAAAGGAAAGCCCCCACACCCGCCCAGCTTTAACAAATCAGCGGGCGCTGTTTACCGTGGCAGATCGCTAAAACCCATCAGGAATTCGTCAATGGCACGCGCCGCCTGGCGACCTTCGCGAATTGCCCACACCACCAGACTCTGGCCACGGCGCACGTCACCAGCGGCAAACACTTTGGACACATTGGTGACATAGCCACCAACAAAGTCGGTACTCGCCTTGGCATTGCCGCGCGCATCCTTCTCGATGCCAAAAGCATCCAGCACAGTGGCAACCGGGTTAACAAAGCCCATGGCCAGCAATACCAGATCGGCCTGGTAGGTCTTCTCGGTGCCGGGAATGTCGACCAGCTTGCCATCTTTGAACTCGACATGAACCGTCTTCAAACCGGTGAGTTTGCCTTTTTCACCGATGAATTCCTTGGTGGAGATGGCGAACTCGCGGGTGCAACCCTCTTGGTGGCTGGAGCTGGTGCGCAATTTCATCGGCCAGTAGGGCCAAGTCATCGGGCGGTTTTCTTCCACAGGCGGCTGGGGCATCACCTCAAACTGGGTGACACTGGCCGCGCCGTGGCGGTTGCTGGTGCCGACACAATCGGAGCCGGTATCGCCGCCGCCAATCACGATCACATGTTTGCCATCAGCGCGCAACTGGTGCTTGAGCTTGTCACCCGCATCCACCTTGTTTTGCTGGGGCAAGAACTCCATCGCGAAGTGGACACCGTCCAAATCACGCCCTGGCACTGGCAAATCACGGGACTGCTCTGAGCCACCCGCCAACAAGACCGCATCAAACTCGGCCTGAAGCTGCTCGGGCGAGATCGTTTCCTTGGCCCAATTGGTCACCTTGCTGCCCTTGGGCAGCGCACCGACCAGCACACCAGTGCGGATGGTCACACCCTCAAGCTTGAGTTGCTCCACCCGACGGTCGATGTGTGACTTCTCCATCTTGAAGTCGGGAATACCATAACGCAGCAAACCACCCACACGGTCGTTTTTCTCAAACAAGGTCACATCGTGCCCCACCCGAGCAAGCTGCTGTGCTGCCGCCATACCAGCGGGGCCGGAACCGACCACCGCGACCTTTTTGCCAGTCTTGTGCTTGGCGGGTTGCGGGTTGACCCACCCCTCGGCCCAAGCGCGATCGATGATGGCGTGTTCAATCGATTTGATGCCCACCGCGTCGTCATTGACGTTGAGCACACAGGCGGCTTCACACGGTGCCGGGCAGATGCGACCAGTGAACTCGGGGAAGTTGTTGGTGCTGTGCAACACCTCGATGGCGTTTTGCCAGTCAGCCTTGTAAACCAGATCGTTGAAGTCCGGGATGATGTTGTTGACCGGGCAGCCGTTGTTGCAAAACGGCGTGCCGCAGTCCATACAGCGTGCCGCCTGCGTCTTGGCTTGTGCATCGTCCAAGCCAATCACAAACTCTTTGTAGTTCTTCAAGCGCTCGGCAACCGGCTTGTAGCCTTCTTCGATGCGCTCGTATTCCATGAAACCAGTGACTTTTCCCATGATGTGATCCTGATACGTTGGTCGGCTTCAGACTTTGGATGCTTCTTTTTTAGAAGCAACAACAGCAAGTTCTGAAAGGGCTTGAGCCGCTTTTCTCGCATGAATTTCGCCCAGAGCGCGCTTGTATTCCAGCGGGAACACCTTGACGAACTTCTGGCGACTGGTGTCCCAGTTGTCCAGCAACTCGCGCGCACGTTTGCTGCCGGTCCAGCGGTTGTGGTCTTCCAGCAGCTTTTTGAGCTGGGCTTCATCGGCCAAACCACGGTGCCAGTGTTTTTCGTTGACATTGAGTTGCTGCTCAGCCACGCTGAGCACCTTCTCCAGCGACACCATGGCGGTATTGCAGCGGCTGGCAAACTTGCCATCTTCGTCATAGATGTAGGCAATGCCACCGCTCATTCCGGCCGCAAAGTTGCGACCGGTCTTGCCCAGCACCACCACGGTACCACCGGTCATGTATTCACAACCATGGTCACCGGTACCTTCCACCACGGCAGTGGCACCAGACAGGCGTACTGCAAAGCGCTCACCCGCCACGCCACTCAAAAAGGCCTCGCCACTGGTGGCGCCAAACATCACGGTGTTGCCCACGATGGTGTTTTTGGTGGATTCACCGCGGAAGTCGATGCTTGGGCGCACCACCACCCGGCCACCTGACAGGCCCTTGCCGGTGTAGTCGTTGGCATCCCCAATCAGGTACAAGGTGATGCCCTTGGCCAGGAACGCGCCAAACGACTGGCCACCAGTGCCCTCCAACTGGATGCGGATGGTGTCGTCAGGCAGGCCTTCGGGGTGCACCTTGGTCACCGCACCCGAGAGCATGGCGCCCACCGAGCGGTTCACATTGCGCGCGACTTCGATGAACTGAACGCGCTCGCCCTTGTCGATGGCCGGGCGGGATTTGGCGATCAGCACATTGTCGAGCGCCTTCTCCAGACCATGTTCCTGGTTCTCGATGTGGAACTTGGGCACATCGGCCGCGACGTTGGGCAAGGCAAACAGGCGGCTGAAATCCAGGCCGCTGGCTTTCCAGTGCTCGATGCCGGAGCGGGTGTCGAGCAGGTCGGCACGGCCAATCATGTCGTCGAACTTGCGGATACCCAGCTGGGCCATGATCTGACGCACTTCTTCGGCGATGAAGAAGAAGTAGTTCACCACATGCTCGGGCTTGCCCGAGAACTTCTTGCGCAGCACCGGGTCTTGGGTGGCCACGCCGACCGGACAGGTGTTGAGGTGGCACTTGCGCATCATGATGCAGCCTTCGACCACCAGCGGTGCGGTGGCAAAACCGAACTCGTCGGCACCCAGCAGCGCACCAATCACCACGTCACGACCGGTTTTCATCTGACCGTCGGTCTGCACCCGGATGCGGCTGCGCAGGCGGTTAAGCACCAGAATCTGCTGGGTTTCGGCCAGGCCGATTTCCCACGGGCTGCCGCAGTGTTTGATGGACGACCAAGGCGAGGCGCCGGTGCCACCGTCGTGCCCGGCAATCACCACATGGTCGGCCTTGCACTTGGCCACACCGGCGGCGATGGTGCCAACCCCAATTTCAGACACCAGCTTGACGCTGATGGAACTGTGCGGCGCCACGTTTTTCAGATCGTGGATCAGCTGCGCCAAGTCTTCAATCGAGTAGATGTCGTGGTGCGGCGGTGGCGAGATCAGGCCGACACCCGGCACCGAGTAGCGCAACTTGCCGATGTATTCGGACACCTTGCCGCCCGGCAGTTGGCCACCTTCACCCGGTTTGGCGCCTTGCGCCATCTTGATCTGAATCTGGTCCGCGCTGCTGAGGTATTCAGCGGTGACACCAAAACGGCCAGATGCCACCTGCTTGATGCGTGAACGCAGCGAGTCGCCGTCTTGCAGCGGCATGTCGACTTCGACCACATCGGCACCAATCACACTCTTCAGGCTGTCCCCCTTTTTGATCGGGATGCCTTTGAGTTCGTTGCGGTAACGCGCCGGGTCTTCGCCACCTTCACCGGTGTTGCTCTTGCCGCCAATGCGGTTCATGGCCACTGCCAGCGTGGCATGGGCTTCGGTGGAGATGGAACCCAGCGACATGGCGCCGGTGGCAAACCGTTTGACGATCTCGGCCGCAGATTCGACTTCGTCGACCGGAATGGCCTTGGCCGGGTCGATTTTGAACTCAAACAGGCCACGCAGCGTCATGTGGCGCTTGCTCTGGTCGTTGATGAGTTGGGCGTATTCCTTGTAAGTGTTCCAGTTGTTGGCGCGGGTGCTGTGTTGCAGCTTGGCAATCGCATCGGGCGTCCACATGTGTTCTTCACCGCGGGCGCGCCAGGCATATTCACCACCGGCATCCAGACGGGTCGCCAACACTGGATTGGCGCCAAAGGCCTCCTTGTGACGGTGGATGGCTTCTTCGGCAATGTCGAACACGCTGATGCCTTCAACACGGCTCGGTGTACCTGTGAAATATTTGTCCACGGTGGCGGTTGACAGGCCGATGGCCTCAAACAGCTGCGCACCGCAGTAACTCATGTAGGTGGACACGCCCATCTTGGACATGATCTTGGACAAGCCCTTGCCGACCGCCTTGACGTAGTTGTAGATGGCTTTGTCCGCACTCAACTCACCCGGCAAGTCCTTGCAAATGCTGGCCAGGGTTTCCATCGCCAGGTACGGGTGAACGGCTTCTGCGCCGTAACCAGCCAACACACCGAAATGGTGAACTTCGCGGGCCGAACCAGTTTCCACCACCAAACCGGCGGTGGTACGCAGACCTTCGCGCACCAAGTGTTGGTGGATCGCCGACAGTGCCAACACCGCCGGAATCGCCACCTGGGTGGCGTTCATCGCGCGGTCGCTGATGATCAGAATGTTATGGCCACCCTTGATGGCGTCCACCGCTTCGGCGCACAAAGACGCCAACTTGGCTTCCACACCTTCGCGGCCCCAGGCCAGCGGGTAGGTGATGTCCAGCGTGTAGCTGCGGAATTTGCCTTGGGTGTGTTTGGCAATTTCGCGCAATTTGGCCATGTCGGCAAAGTCCAACACCGGCTGGCTGACTTCCAGGCGCAGCGGCGGGTTGACCTGGTTGATGTCCAGCAGATTGGGCTTGGGGCCGATGAAGCTGTTGAGGCTCATCACAATCGCTTCGCGGATTGGGTCGATCGGCGGGTTGGTCACCTGGGCGAACAGCTGCTTGAAGTAGCTGTAGAGCGGTTTGTTTTTGTCAGACAACACAGCCAGTGGGCTGTCGTTGCCCATGGAGCCAATCGCTTCTTCGCCGTTGGCGGCCATCGGGGCGATCAGGAACTTCAGGTCTTCTTGGGTGAACCCAAAGGCCTGCTGACGATCCAGCAGCGTGCTGCCGGACTCGTAGGCACTGGCAGGCTCACTGCCACCGGGCACATCGCTCAAACGGATGCGCAAGTTTTGGATCCACTGCTTGTAGGGTTTGCTGTTGGCCAGGCTGGACTTGAGTTCTTCGTCCTCGACCATGCGGCCCTGTTCCAGGTCGATCATGAACATCTTGCCGGGCTGCAGACGCCATTTGCGCACGATCTTGTTCTCTGGGAACGGCAACACACCGGACTCGGAGGCCATCACCACCAGATCGTCGTCGGTGATGCAGTAGCGTGACGGGCGCAGGCCGTTGCGGTCCAGCGTGGCGCCAATCTGGCGGCCATCGGTGAACACGATGCTGGCCGGGCCGTCCCAGGGTTCCAGCATGGCGGCGTGGTACTCATAGAAGGCGCGGCGGCGCTCGTCCATGCCGGTGTTTTGCTCCCACGGCTCGGGGATCATCATCATCACCGCCTGGCTGATCGGGTAACCGGCCATGGTCAGTAATTCCAAGCAGTTGTCGAAGGTGGCGGTATCGCTCTGGCCTGCAAAGCTGATCGGATAGAGCTTTTTGAGGTCATCACCCAGCACAGGTGAGCTCATCACGCCTTCGCGTGCTTTCATCCAGTTGTAGTTGCCCTTGACGGTGTTGATTTCACCGTTGTGCGCCACATAGCGGTAAGGGTGGGCCAGCGGCCACTCGGGGAAAGTGTTGGTGGAGAAGCGTTGGTGCACCAGGCCCAGCGCCGAGACGCAGCGTGGGTCTTGCAGGTCCAGGTAATAGGTGCCAACCTGATCAGCGAGCAACAAGCCCTTGTAGATGACCGTGCGGCTGGACATGCTGGGCACGTAATATTCTTTGCTGTGCTTGAGCTTGAGCGCCTGGATATGGGCGCTGGCAGTCTTGCGGATCACATAGAGCTTGCGCTCGAGCGCGTCTTGCACGATCACATCAGTGCCGCGACCAATGAAGATCTGGCGCAGGATCGGTTCCTTCTTGCGCACGTTCGGCGACATTGGCATGTCACGGTTGACCGGCACATCGCGCCAGCCCAGCAGCACCTGACCTTCAGCTTTGACGGCGCGCTCCAGTTCTTGCTCGCAGGCCAGTCGGGACGCATGCTCCTTGGGCAAGAACACCATGCCCACACCGTATTCACCGGGTGGTGGCAGGGTCACGCCTTGGGCTGCCATTTCTTCGCGGTACAGCGCATCGGGCAGCTGAATCAGAATGCCCGCGCCGTCGCCCATGAGCTTATCGGCACCCACTGCCCCCCGATGGTCGAGGTTTTCAAGGATCTTCAGGGCATTTTTGACGATGTCATGCGACTTGATCCCTTTGATATGGGCCACAAAACCCACACCGCAGGCATCGTGCTCTTGGGCGGAAGAATACAAACCGTGGTCTTGGAGATGTTGTATCTCGGCTGCCGTCGTCATGGGCGGACTCCTAAAAAGATCGAAAGAGGGTGACTTTACCGCATAGCAACAGCAATGCCAACGCTTTTAATTAGGGTCAGACACCAATTACAAAATATGTGAAAATTACAAATACAAATTAGGGACACATTAATATATGTAGCAAGATACCCTTATAAAAAAAGGGCTAGACCCTATTTATCTTGTTTTCAAGAAGCAGATCGGGGACGCCCTGCACGGCCTTTGACGACTCGCCGAGCCGTCATTTTTTGCAAATCCGCCACAAAATCAGGTTCACCCAAGGCCCATCCACGCAAGGTCGACTCGGTCAACGCCAGCTGTTGCACCGAGTTGATGCCAGCCTGCACCAACTCAGCATAGGCCGCTTCACGGGCAAACGGCGTGTTGCCCAACTGCCAAAACAAGGGGTGGGGAGAGATCAGCCGGTCCACCCGCAAACCCAGGTAATGCCCGTGGCTGGACCACGGATGGTCTTTGGCTTGCGCCACCAGCCCGGCACGCACCGGGTTCAGGTCCATGTAGACCATGCACGCCAGCAGATAACGCTCCGGTTGCATCAGCGTCGACCGGTAGCGTCCTTCCCACAAGGTACCGCTGCGGCCGTGCGCTTGATTGAAATAGCGCACATAGCCACGCCCCACCGACTGCATCATCTTGGGCAAGCCATCCACCGTTTGCGGCGTGGCCAGCAGATGAAAGTGGTTGCCCATCAACACATACGCATGAATTTTGACCGCATAACGCTGGGACTGTTCCAGCAGCAGATCCAGCCAATAGGGGTAGTCTGCGGCGGTGTGAAAAATGGGCTGTTGGTTGTTGCCCCGCTGAATCACATGGTGCGGCAAACCCGGCAGGGTCAGGCGGGGCAGGCGCGCCATGGTTTTGACAAAAAAGAAGGGCTACTTGGGCGCCTTGGTGACGCGCACCTTGCCACCGGTGGTGATGATGATCACCGCATCGCCCGGCACCAGCGTTTCACTGCCCTTGGCCTGCACAATGGCACGGCGTTCGCCATTGGCAAGCTGGATCAGCAGTTCATTGGCTTGTTCGCGGGTGGCCATGCGTTCAATCGTGTTGCCAGCAGCAGCTCCAGCCACGCCCACCAGCAGACCAATCACACTGCTCTCGCCGTGCGAGCCACCACGCGTCGCCCCCGCCACCGCACCAGTGACACCACCCACCGCCGCACCAATGCCACTTTGGCTGCCATCCACCGTGACGGTGCGAATCGACAGCAGCACGCCGTCCTGCACTTGTGCCATGCGTTGGGCATCGCCGCGCTGAACCACATCTGGGCTGCTGGTGGCGCAGGCGCCCAAAGCCAACACCAAGGCGCTCGCCAGACTCATCTTCATGAAACTCTTCACGGTCATCTCCAAAAAAATCGGTACAAAATCAAACCACTACGCCAGTTTGCAACAGCGCATCATTGTCCGGCAAGGATGTAAAGCGCGTATGAAGCAATGACAGCAGACCGAACTCGGCCAGCAAGGCGCGCAGCCGCTCAGCGCTGGCGCGTTTTTTGGCGCCGGTGAAACGGGCAATGATCAGCTCGTTTTTCATGCTGTGCTCCCAGCCCACCAGCTCCGTCACGGTAACCTGGTAACCGCAGGCCTCCAGGTAGAGGCAGCGCAGCACATTGGTGATTTGGCTGCCCAACTCACGCGTGTGCAACGGGTGGCGCCATAACTCGGCCAGCGGCGTGCGCGACAGGGACAGCGCCTTGTGCTGACTCAGCACCCGCGCCACCTCGGCCTGGCAACACGGCACCAGCACCATCACCCGCGCTTGCTTTTGCAAGCCAAAGCTGATCGCGTCGTCGGTGGCGGTGTCACAGGCATGCAGCGCGGTGACCACATCAATGCGCTCGGGCAAGCGCGCAGACTGGGTCGACTCAGCCACGGTCAGGTTCAGAAACGACATGCGATCAAAGCCGAGTTGGCGCGCCAGCGCCTGCGACTTGTCCACCAGTTCGGCACGCGTCTCGATGCCATAGATGTGCCCCTGCGCACGTTGGCGAAAAAACAGGTCGTACAGGATGAAGCCCAGGTAGGACTTGCCCGCGCCGTGATCAGCCAATGTGAGCGCCTCTGGACTCGTGGCGGATCGCGACGGCACAGACTCTTGAGACAACTCCAGCAGCAGTTTTTCAATGAACTGGTACAGGTGGTAGACCTGCTTGAGCTTGCGCCGGGAGTCCTGGTTAAGTTTGCCCTCGCGCGTGAGAATGTGCAATTCTTTGAGCAACTCGATCGACTGACCGGGTCGCAGCTCATCGGCCAGAGGATGGGCGCTGGCAACGCTCACGCCCTGGTGCCCTCCGGAACGGTCAGAGGGGCGGCGGGCGCCTTTGGGTGCGCGTGGGTTATTGGTGTTTGACGGGGTCATGGGGGGATGATGCCACGTCCTGCGTCGCGGCTGAAGCCGGGCTGGCGTCCACCTTCAAGGCCTGCCAACCTGCCACACCCAAGGCCAACATCGTCTGCAGATTGGTCTCGAAAATGACCTCTGGGTTGGGAAAGGCAGCCACCGCACGGTCAATGCTCTCTTCGCGCAGCAGATGCAGGCTGGGGTAAGGTGATCGGTTGGTGAAGTTGGTGATGTCGTCCAGCTTGGTACCGGCAAATTGGTACTGCGGGTGCAGGGACGCAATCTGCAACACACCGTCCAAGTCCAGATCAACCAACGCCTGGTCGGCCAAGTCAAGGAAATCGTTGTAGTCCAGAAAGTCCTGCAAACACTCAGGCGCTATCAACAATGTAGTATCTCGCTCTTTTGCATCAAGGGCCTGGAGCTGTTTTAGCTCATGAACCAGATCCAGCAGAAGCGCTTCTGGCGTGGTCGCGTGGCTGACGGCGTAATGCACCTGCCCCTTGACGTGCACACTTTTGGCGAACGGGCACAGGTTCAGGCCAATCACCGCCCGCTCCAGCCAGCCCACGGTATCGGCCACCACGGTTTTGTCGTCGATCATGTGGGTTCACCTTGTGGGTTGACGTGACGATGCAGCGCGTTGCCACCGCTGGCGTGCCGCGCTTTGGGTAACCTGTTGTTTGGCTCAGCAAGGCTCATGACAACAGGCACTTTCCGGTCAGGCGCTCATGCTCGCGCAGGGCAAAACGGTCGGTCATGCCCGCAATGTAATCGGCCACCACCCGTGCTGTGGCACGCGGGCCGTCAGACGCCAAGCCCGTCGGGCCTTCTTGGGCTTGATGGATGCGGTGCTGGTGGCGCGCGGGCAGTTCGCCGGACACACTGAGATAGGCCGCAAACAGCTCTTTGACCACCACCTGCGCCTGCCCGGCAGTGTGGGCGACCTGCGGATGCCGATACAGTTGTTGTAGCAAAAACGCTTTGAGGGCTTTGGATTGCTCCCGCATCACCGGGCCAAATTGCACCAGCGGCGGCAAAGCACGCACGGCAGACACGTCAGCCGGTTGCAGCTCGTCCAGCGCGGCTTGGGTGGCAGCAATCACGTCATACACCTGGCTGCTGAGCATGCGCCGGATCGACTCGTACAGCAGACGCCGGCCCTGGTGCTGGTCACCCAGATCGGGATGGTCTTGGAGCGCTTGCACCCGGAACTGGTCAAACAGCGCCAGCTCGCGCAGTTGTTCCAACGTCAGCAAGCCCGAGCGCACGCCGTCGTCAATGTCATGGGCGTTGTAAGAAATCTCATCGGCCAGGTTACACAGCTGGGCTTCCAGGCTGGGCTGCTGACGCGTCAGAAAGCGCCGCCCGACACCGTCCGGCTCCGCACGCTCAAGCGCCTCAGCGTCCCGACGCGAGCAATGTTTGAGGATGCCTTCGCGCGTCTCGAAGGTGAGGTTCAGCCCATCAAACTCGGGGTAACGCTCTTCCAGATGGTCCACGATGCGCAGGCTTTGCAGGTTGTGCTCAAAGCCGCCAAAGTCGGCCATGCAGTCGTTGAGCGCGTCTTGGCCCGCATGGCCAAAGGGCGTGTGCCCGACATCGTGTGACAGCGCAATCGCCTCGACCAAATCCTCGTTGAGCCGCAAGGTGCGCGCCACCGAGCGCCCGAGCTGAGCCACCTCCAGCGAGTGTGTCAGCCGGGTGCGAAACAGATCGCCTTCGTGGTTAAGGAACACCTGGGTTTTGTAAACCAGTCGCCGAAACGCGGTGCTGTGCACGATGCGGTCGCGGTCACGCTGGTACTCGGTGCGGGTGGGGGCTGGCGGCTGAGGAAAGCGCCGGCCGCGTGTTTGGGCCGGATCACAGGCGTACGGCGCCAACGTCGCAACTTCTGAAGAAATCATGCTCTAGACCTTATAAACAAAGGGCTGCCAGCTATTTTTTTAATATCACTCACGCGCAGCAGGCTTCAATCACCTGACGCACTGTGGCGTCCGGTGCGCTGCGCACACAGGCACGGCCGGGCTTGTCGATCAGCACAAACTTGATCTCACCCGCATCGGCCTTTTTGTCCAAACGCATCAGCTCAAGATAGCGCCCAGCGTTGTCCTCGCCGGGCAGCACTGGCGCTTTGATCGGCAAGCCAGCGCGGGCAATCAATGTGGTCAGGCGGTGCACAAAAAATGCGTCGACCAAACCCAGCCGTGCCGACAACTGCGCCGCCATCACCATGCCGCAACCCACCGCCTCACCATGCAACCAGACGCCAAAGCCCAGCCCCGCCTCGATGGCGTGGCCAAAGGTGTGGCCAAAATTCAGGATGGCACGCAGACCAGCTTCACGCTCGTCCTGCCCCACCACCCAGGCCTTGATCTCGCAACTGCGTTTGACAATGTGCGCCAAGGCCACAGGGTCACGCGCCAGTGCGGCGTCCAGGTTGGCCTCCAGCCAGGCCAGAAAATCCATGTCGGCAATCGGCCCGTATTTGATGACCTCGGCCAGACCGGCGCTGAGTTCGCGTTGCGGCAAGGTCTTGAGGGTGTCCAGATCACACACCACTTTGAGCGGCTGGTAAAACGCGCCAATCATGTTCTTGCCCAGCGGGTGGTTGATGGCGGTTTTGCCACCCACTGACGAGTCCACCTGCGCCAGCAACGTGGTGGGCACTTGCACAAACGGTACGCCACGCATGTAACTGGCAGCGGCAAACCCGGTCATGTCACCGACCACACCACCACCTAAAGCAAACAGCGTGGTTTTGCGGTCGCACCCATGGCTGAGCAAGGCATCAAAAATCAGGTTCAGACTTTCCCAGGTCTTGAAAGCCTCACCGTCTGGCAACACCACGGTGACAACTTGGTTGTACTGCGGCGCCAACGCCTTTTCCAGTTGCTGCGCATACAAGGGGCCGACGGTGGTGTTGGTCACAATCAGCGCCGAGGCCGACTTGGGCAGCTGGGCGTAGCTCAGCGGGTTGTCAAAAAGCGAGCCACGAATGGCGATGTGGTAACTGCGATCGGCCAATTCGATGGCGACGGTTTGAAGATCTGAAGCTTTCATGCCGCAGAGTTTAGACGTTTCACGCTGGGTCGATGCTACCGTCGAGTTCCAATTGCATCAGAATCATGTTGACCAAGCTGGCCACCGAGGGCCTGCCGGTCTCCACCTGGAAGTGCGCGGTTTCACGGTACAGGGGATGGCGCTGGGCATGCAAATCACGCAAGCACCCCAAGGGGTCGGCAACCTGCAAAAGTGGTCGGTTTTTGTCATGGCGCAAACGGCGAAACAGATCGTCAGGCGACGAATTCAGGTACACCACCTTGGTCCGCTCCCGCAGATTGATGCGGTTCTGCAGCCTCAGCACCGCACCGCCGCCGGTTGACAGCACGCCTTCGGGCATTTGGCTCAACGCGTTGATGACATCGGCCTCTATGTCACGAAACCGCCCCTCACCCTCGCGCTCGAAAAACTCGCGGATTGAGCAGCCCAATTGCTGCTCAATGGTCGCGTCCGAGTCGAAAAATGGCACCCTCAGGCGCCGGGAGAGTTGGCGGCCGACCGTGGTTTTACCAGAGCCGGGCAGGCCAATGAGACTGATGGTCAATTTAAAACGGCGTCCTCAAAGGCAACGCAATCAGCGGGCCACTTTGTCTTTCAACACACGAGGGGTGATAAAGACCAACATCTCTCGTTTCTCAGTTGAATCGACTGTGCGCTTGAACAACACACCGACCCCAGGCAAATCGCCAAGGAGTGGCACCTTGTCAATCGTTTTTGACGTGTCTTCGGTGAAGATCCCACCGACCACAACCGTGCCGCCGTTTTCCACCAAAACCTGGGTTTGGATGTGCTTGGTGTCAATGGCATACCCTGCATCCGTGCTGATACCCCGGGTGTCCTTAGTGACATCCAGCATAAGAATAATTCCGCCTTCTGGCGTGATTTGCGGCGTGACCTCCAACTTCAAATTCGCCTTGCGAAACGCAATGGAGGTCGCACCGCTGGACGAAGCCACTTGGTAAGGAAACTCTGTGCCCTGCTCGATCAAGGCCTTGATCTGATCGGCTGTGATGACGCGCGGGCTAGAAATCACCTTGCCCTTACCATCTGCTTCCAACGCCGAAATTTCCAAGTTCAGAAACTTGGTGGCCGCTGAATTAAAAAGCGAGAATGCAACCGATGCCCCCCCCGCCACCGGGAAATTCACAAAATCACCCGAGGTGGTACCCGAAGAGCTACTGGTGTAGGTGGAACCTACCGAAGCATTCGAACTGGTGCTACCCCCGCCCAAACGCACCCCCAGCGATTTGCTGAAGGTGTCAGAGGCTTCGACGATGCGGGCCTCAATCATGACTTGGCGCACCGGTATGTCCAGTTTGTCGATCAACTGCTGAACCTGCTCCAACTTGGAAGGAATATCTGTGACAAACAACTGGTTGGTTCGCGCTTCAGCAATCACGCTACCACGTGCGCTGAGCAATCGAGACGATGCGCCAGAAGCGCCTCCGCTACCCGCCGCCGTTAACTGGGTCGCCACTTCTGCAGCTTTGGTGTAGTTCATCTGGAACGATTGGGTACGCAAGGGTTCCAGACTCTGCAAGGCGGCAGCCGACTCCAGGTCGAGCTTTTCCTTGGCGTTGATTTCATCCTTGGGGGCGATCCACAACACATTACCCGTCTTGCGCACACCCAGTCCCCTTGCCTGCAGGATGATGTCCAGCGCCTGATCCCAAGGCACATCTTGCAAACGCAGTGTCACGGCACCATTCACCGAGTCAGAGGTCACCACATTGAAATTCGTGAAGTCAGCGATCACCTGTAGCAATGAGCGGACTTCAATGTTCTGGAAGTTCAGTGACAGCTTCTGGCCACTGTAACCCGGCCCCTGGGTCAACTTGCTGGCGTCCACCTTGACGGGCTTGACCTCGACCACAAACTCAGAATTGCTCTGATACGCGCTGTGAACCCACTGTCCTTCCGGCTCAATGACCATGCGCACGCGGTCACCACTTTGGGAGGTGATGATGGTTTTCACGGGGGTGCCAAAATCAGCCACATCCAGACGTCGGCGCAAGCCCTCTGGCAAGGTTGTTTTCATGAACTCAACCACCAGCGTCTTGCCCTGCTGGCGAATATCGACACCAACTTGGTCGTTGGGCAAGGCAACAATGATTCGCCCGGAAGCATCTTCTCCCCGACGGAAATCCAGATCACGCAGCGGCAAGGCATCGCGGGGCGTGCTCTCAGCAAACACCTTCGGTGCTTCGGCAGGTGCCACATCAGCAACGGCCTCTAACGACACATAGAGCGACTTGCCCTGAATCTGCGTTTTGTAAGCCGTGTACTGTTTCAGGTTCAGAACCACACGCGTGCGATCCCCTGCCTGGATCACACTGACGGACTTGAGGTTGCCCTGGTTGATGTCCACGGCTGAGCGGCCCAAGGTGCTCACCACCCCCGGGAAGTCAAGTGCAATTCTGGCTGGAGACTGGATAGAAAACCCAGTAGGTACAGCAGGCAAGGCTTCACTCAAATCGATTTTGACGACTTCCAAACCACCCTGCAAAGAGCCTGTCACAGCCTGGATCGCGATCTGGGCCTGCGCCGTCGCACTGATCAACAAAAAACTGGCTACAAGCCAAACCCGACGACCAAAGCTGCCAAATAGATAGTTGTGTTGGGTTTTCATTTAGACCTCTCTTGCAACTGCAACGACGCAGTGCGTTCAATCCACTCGCCGGCTGCGTCCTGAACAATTTCACGCAGACTGACCTCTGTCTCTGTAATTTTGGTTATGCGACCATAGTTCTGACCCAGATGTTCTCCAACACGGACTTGGTACAACAACTTGCCAACCATCACCAACGCCACCGGCTTGCCATCTCGCACCATGCTGCCCACCAGCACGATGCTATCGAGAGGGAACTCTTCCAGCGGCTCTTTGCGACGCGACAACTCCGGCTCAAGCAAAGCGACATTGGAAGAAGCTTGGACTGAATCCTTCTTCAATGCCAAGGTGAGCTTCTTGATGCTGAAAGGATCAAACTCCGTCACTTCAGAATAATTTTCGGGCTTGAATTGCTTGGGTTCTGACAACGGTTTAACCTTAGGAAAGGTCTGACTTTTCTGCTGTGCCATCCAGTCATGTAATTCATCCTCTGACGAACCAGAGCATGCGCTCAATACAGCCAACGGCAGCAAGAGCATCCAACTCCAACGGTAGCCTCTCATTTTTTAGCTCCCGTGGCTTTGCGTTGAGCGCTGACTTCCTGCTCATCGAGATAGCGAAATGTCTTGGCAACAGCATCCATGGCCAAGGTGTTGTCCTTGGCGGGCACGATCGATAGGTTATTGAGGGTCACAATGCGCGACAGGTTGGAAATGTCGGCTGAGAACGCTCCGATGTCATGATAGCGGCCAGTTACCCGCAACGAAATCGGCAGCTCAGCATAGTATTCACGCACCACAACCTGACCTGGTCTGAACAGGTCAAACTGCAAACTCCGACCAATTCCCGCTTGATTGATGTCCGATAACAGGGCGTCCATCTCTGCTTTGCTGGGAAGCTGTTTCTCCAACTGAGTGACATATTGCTGGACCTGTTCTCGCTGCTTTTTTAAGGCATCAAGATTCACAGCCTTGGCCAGTTTGGACTGGTATTCCTCGCGCAGTTTGAGTTCCTGGTTTTGAGCCGTCGTCAGTTCATCACGCGAATCGGCCAACCAAACAAACCACAAGAACACAACAAATGCCAGCGCAATCGCCGTGAAAAGTGTTTGACGCGGCAACTGCGGCCAGCTGGACGGATCCTTGCTGTCCAAGTTGCGAAACTGGTTGGAAACCGTTTCCACCCAACTCTTGATATCGAAAGAAACGTTCAAAGACTTTGCCATAGTTCAAGCCGCTACTTGGTCACCGGAGAAGAAGTTACAGCCAAAGGCTTGCCTGGAGCGCTTGCAGCCACCACAGGAGAGGCTGCACTGCCTGACTCACTGGCACGAAGAAGCTTGACGTTGATTTTGAAATTGGCGACACGGCGCTGATCGCGCGGGGTCAAACTGACAGTTCCGGCAACAATTTCAACCAACTCAGGGCGACTTAACCAAGCCGACTTGGTCCCGAGGTTGCGCAACAACTCCGAGACACGCTCATTGGACTGTGCCACCCCTTGCAAAGCCACACTCTGACCCTCTTGGCGCATGCTGGTGATGTACACGCCTTCGGGTAACTGACCAACAAGTTCAGTGAGCAAGTGGACCGGCATGTTGCGATCAGCCTGCAGATCTTCCACGGCCTGCTGGCGCGCACGCAACGCAGCAATCTCTGCTTCCAAACCGGCAATATCCTTGATTTGGCGATCAAACAGTGTGATTTCAGAAGTCAGAATTTGGTTTTTATCCTGCTGGTCTGAAATCTCAGCCTGAAACCACAGGTAGATCAAGCCCGCGATCAGCACCCCCACTAAGGCTGCCAACAACAGCCCTGCATTGAACATGTCTTTGCGACGTTTGCGAGCAGCCTCCCGGTGGGGAAGTAGATTGATCAATATCACGGCAGGAATCTCCGCAAAGCCAGTCCGCAGGAAGTGAGGTAAGAAGGCGCCTCACGCTCCATTTTGTTGAGCCGAATCGACGGAGATATCTCCATGCCCTCAAACGGATTGACCACACTGCAAGCAAATCCGGTTTCCTGGGTCACCGCTGACGTCAATCCGGGCAACGAAGCCGAGCCACCCGCGAGCATCACCATGTCCACCTTGTTATGGGTGGTACTGGTGAAAAAGAACTGCAGCGCTCGTGAGACTTCCTGCACCAAACTCTCAATGAAAGGCTGAAGCACCACCGCTCTGTAATCGTCAGGCAGCTCACCCGTGCGCTTCTTGCTCTCGGCTTCCTCTAGGGAAAAACCATACTGTCGAATGATCATTTGCGTGAGTTGTGCCCCACCAAAAGCCTGATCACGCTCATACAGCAAATCATCGTTACGAAGGACCTGCATGCTGGTGGTCATCGCACCGACCTCAAACAAGGCAACAACGCCGCCGACACCTTGATTGGGTAGATTGGCAATCAGTCGACTGGTAGCCAGCCTGGAGGCATACGACTCCACATCCACAATGACCGGTTTCAGGCCTGCAGCTTCCGCCAAGCCCTGAATATCCTGCACCTTTTCCCGACGTGAAGCTGCAATCAGAACCTCTACGTCACCAGAAGCATTGGCGCTCGGGCCCACAATGCAAAAGTCGAGGCTCACCTCATCCAAAGGAAACGGGATGTACTGATTGGCTTCGGTCTCGACCTGCAACTCCAGCTCTTGCTCGGACAACTCGCCCGGAAGAACGATTTTCTTGGTGATCACCGCCGAGGGCGGCAGCGCCATCGCCACATTCTTGGTTTTAGTGCCACTCTTCTTAACCAGTCGACGCACCGCATCAGCAACCTCATCGAATTTTTCAATGTTGCCATCCGCGATCCAGCCCCGCTCCAGCGGCACGATGGCGCAGTTTTCTAAAACCAAGCGGCCCGACCGATCTTGACCCAGTTCGACCAGCTTGACGCTTGACGAACTGACATCCAAACCCAGCAAGGCTGCAGGCTGCCGACTGAATAACGAGCTCAAAGAAAGCAACGCGATCCCCTAATTGATGTGACAAAAATCAAGCTTTTCTTGAGAAATCACTTCAATGCTATCAGTAAGATCATTGTCCAAGAAAGATATTTCGACTTTTTTCAAACGATGGACGTTACCAAATTGCAGATGATGAGGGCTGGCACTGCACCAAAAGCCCGTCGATACCGCAGAACCAGATGCCTTGGTGCCAGCCAGAATGCGATACTTCACAGCATAAGGTTTTCCTGTTTTCGTACCGAGTTGTCGCCGGTAGCCGCCTGTCATGCCTGAAACACCCCCACAAACACCCCCCACGCCCCCGTCCACCCCCGCTGCGAAAAACAAAACGCGCCGCCCGATGCATTGGGCGGTCAAGTTGCCTTTGATCGCGGGCGGTCTGCTGCTCGCCGGGCTCGCGTCGCTGCTGATGGTCATTGCGATTGCCATGGCCATGGCCTACCCTAATTTGCCCGATGTCTCTGAGTTATTGGATTACCGACCCAAGTTGCCGCTGCGCGTGTTTTCCGCTGAGGGAACCCTGATCGGTGAGTTTGGTGAAGAGCGGCGCCATCTCACCCCCATCAAAGACATCCCCAAAGTCATGAAAGATGCGGTCCTGGCGATTGAGGATGCGCGGTTTTACCAGCATGGCGGGGTGGACTACATCGGCGTGGCGCGTGCCGCCATGGCCAACCTAGGCCAGATCAAGAGCCAAGGGGCCTCCACCATCACCATGCAGGTGGCGCGCAATGTGTACCTGTCTTCAGAGAAAACTTACACCCGCAAGATTTACGAGATTTTGCTGACCTTCAAGATGGAGCACTTGCTGAGCAAGGACCAGATTCTTGAAATCTACATGAACCAGATTTTCCTGGGAAATCGCGCCTATGGTTTTGCCGCCGCAGCCGAAACCTATTTCGGCAAACAGTTGCAAGACGTGAGTGTGGCGGAAGCCGCCATGCTGGCCGGGCTACCCAAAGCCCCTTCCGCCTACAACCCGATCAGCAATCCCAAACGTGCCAAGACGCGTCAGCTCTACATCATTGAGCGGATGCTTGAAAACGGCTTCATCACACCCGAACAAGCCGAGGCAGCCAAACATGAAGAGGTCAAGATCAAAACATCGGCTGACAGCTCGCAAGTGCACGCCGAGTACTTTACCGAGACCGTGCGCCAATTGATTTACGCCCAGTATGGCGACTCCAGTTACACCCGCGGCCTGAACGTCTACACCACCTTGCATGCAGCGGACCAGATCGCAGCCTACCAAGCACTGCGCCGCGGCATCATGAACTACGAACGCCGCCAGGTGTACCGTGGCCCGGAAAAGTTTGTCAGCATGCCGCAAGACGCCCAAGGTGCCGAAGATGTGATTGATGAGGCGCTGCTGGAGCATCCCGACAATGGCGATGTTTTGTCTGCAGTGGTGCTCGAAGCCGATGCCAAGAAGGTCACTGCGATACGTCAAAACGGTGACATCGTCGAAATCACCGGCGATGGCCTCAAACCCGCGCAATCGGGTTTGTCTGACAAGGCCCCATCGAACATCAAGATCCGCCGGGGCGCGGTCATCCGCATTGTCCTGACCCCCAAATCCACCTGGGAAATCACCCAACTGCCAGAAGTCGAGGGCGCCTTTGTGGCCATTGACCCCCGCACTGGCGGCATCCGCGCATTGGTAGGCGGCTTTGATTTCGAGAAAAACAAGTTCAACCACGTCACCCAGGCCTGGCGCCAGCCGGGTTCGAGCTTCAAGCCCTTCATTTACTCTGCCGCGCTTGAAAACGGCGTGACCCCAGCCACCATCGTCAACGACGCCCCGCTCTTTTTCAGCGCGGGTGTCACGGGTGGACAGCCTTGGGAGCCCAAAAACTACGATGGCAAGTTTGAAGGCCCGATGCCCCTGCACCGCGCCCTGGCCTTGTCCAAAAACATGGTCTCCATCCGGGTGCTGCAAGTCGTTGGGGCACAAAATGCCCAGCAATGGGTGACACGTTTTGGCTTTGATGCAGAAAAACATCCGCCTTACCTGACCATGGCGCTGGGCGCAGGTTCGGTGACGCCGATGCAAATGGCCACCGCCTACTCTGTGTTTGCCAATGGTGGCTACCGCATCAACCCCTGGATCGTCTCCAAAATCACCGATCAAAAGGGCAAGATTCTGGCCCAAACCCCGGCGCCGGTGCTTGATGAATCAGTGCGCGCCATCGACGCACGCAATGCTTTTGTGATGGACAGTTTGTTGCAAGAGGTGGCGCGATCAGGCACTGCTGCGTCGGCGCAAGCCAAGTTGAAGCGCCCCGACCTGTACGGCAAAACCGGGACCACCAACGACTCCATGGACGCCTGGTTTGCTGGCTTTCAGCCCACCCTGGCCGCCGTCACTTGGATCGGCTACGACACGCCTCGCAAGCTGGGTAGCCGCGAAACGGGCGGTGGTTTGAGCTTGCCGGTGTGGATCGAGTTCATGGCCCAAGCCCTCAAAAACGTCCCATTGGCGGAGTACCCGGTACCAGAAGGCGTGGTCAACATCGATGGCGATTGGTTCTTCAATGAGTACACCAAAACCACCGGTATTGCCACGCTGGGCATGGAGGGCGCGGGCAAGCCGCGTGAGGAAGCACCCGTGATTCCGATGCCTGTGGCCGACGAGAAGAAGAAAATCCTCGAATTGTTTAAGAATTAATCGGCAACAAACACCAGCGGGCTGCCAGCCTGCTCGCTGGCAAAGCGCGACAACGAGGCAAAAAACTCGCCCTGACCCTTGGTGTCCATCCATTGTTTGCCATCAAATTGATAGTGGAAACCACCACTTTTGGCGGCGAGCCAAATCTCCTGCAGGGGCTTTTGCAGGTTGATCACAATCTGGCTGTGGTTGGCAAACACCAACGTCACCATGCCCCCCGTGCGCTGGTTGTCGATGTCTGCATTGGTGTCGTCGTTGATGCTGTCGCAGCTGGCCTCGACCGCTTTGAGCAGACGCTCCGCCTGGTCCATAAATTCAATGTCGTTCATTACAATCCCACATCATGTTGTTCCAACAAATTCTAGTCCGGGCAGTATCTTTGGCGGCCACTGCGCTCACATTGTCCGCATGCGGCCAGACTGGCGGCTTGTACCTGCCCACGCCACCTGCGGGTGCGCACCGCGCCACCTTGCCGGAATCCCTGGTGCCACAGGTTTTCAAACGATCCGCCGAAACACCGGCGGCGGACACCGCTACGGCCCCGGCCAAAGCAGGCAGTCAACCAAGCGCCACGCCTTAATCAGCCCAATATTGCGGCACAACAGCCGCTCATCATCAATATTTTTTTGATAGCACAGTGCCCTTTTAGTAAAAGGGCTAGCGTGGTTTTTTATCAAACTTTACCGCGCGGACCAAGCGCCAGCCCAGCAACAGGCTGATGATGAGCGCATACAGCCCAACCTCGGCGAAATCATTTTTGCCAGCGCGCATCCAGAAAAAATGCAGCAGGGCCAGTCCAGCCACCACGTACACCAGTTGATGAAGCCGCCGCCAGGTTTTGCCGCCCATCAGCCGCACCATCCAACCCGGCGAGGTCACGGCCAGCACCGCCAAAATCAGATAGGCCGTGAACCCTACCAGGATAAACGGTCGCTTGGGGATGTCATGCGCGATGTCCGTCAGCTCAAAACCCATGTCCAGCCAGGCGTAGCTCAGCAGATGCAGCGTGGCGTAAAAATACACAAACAAACCCAGCATACGTCGCCAGCGCGCCAACGCCGTCAATTGCAAGCCCACCCGCAAAGGTGTCAGCGCCAGCACCAGGCACAAGGTGCGCAGCGTCCAGTCACCCGTTCGCCGAACCAGCGCCTGCGCTGGATTCGCGCCCAATTGATCCAGCGCCACGGCCGCCACCAGCAGCAACGCTGGCAGCAGCATCAGGCCAAACAACAGCCGCTTGCTCCAAGGATGCAGACCTATTGCATTGAGACGCGCGGCAAAACGCCATGGGGTCACCAAAGCCATCAGAAGTACCGTTTGAGGTCCATGCCAGCGTAAAGTTGCCCAACCTGGGCCTCGTAGCCGTTGAACATCAGCGTTTTGCGCTTTTTGGCAAACAGGCCGTCTTCACCAATACGCCGCTCGGTAGCCTGGCTCCAGCGCGGGTGGTCCACGGCGGGATTCACGTTGGAGTAGAAGCCGTACTCTTGCGCTGCGGCCTTGTTCCAGGCCGTTTGTGGCTGGGTCTCGGTAAAGCGGATTTTGGCCAGACTCTTGGCACTTTTGAAACCATATTTCCAGGGAACCACCAGCCGCAATGGCGCACCACTTTGCTTGGGCAACACCTCGCCATACATGCCAAATGCGAGCAGGGTCAACGGGTGCATCGCCTCGTCAAGACGCAAACCCTCCACATACGGCCAGTCCAGTACCCGTGAACGCACACCCGGCATGGTTTTGGGATCCGCCAGGGTCACAAACTCCACATACTTGGCGCTGCCCAACGGTTCCACCTTGCGAATCAAGGCAGACAACGAATAGCCTACCCAGGGGATCACCATCGACCAACCCTCGACACAGCGCAACCGGTAAATGCGTTCCTCCTGGGCGCTGAGCTTGAGCAAATCCTCCAACGCGTAACGCCCCGGTTTTTTCACCAGCCCCTCAATCTCCACCTGCCAGGGATGGGTGTTCAAGGCCTGGGCGTACTGTGCCGGGTCGGTTTTGTCGGTGCCAAACTCATAAAAGTTGTTGTAGCCGCTGGCGTCCTTGTAATCAGTGACCTTGTCCAGGCTCAAAGCGCCTGCGACTGCACTCTTAACGGAGGGCAATGCGGCTTGCTTGCCAGGTGGCAACCAAGGCTGCGCCAAGGCTTCGCGACCTGCCCAACTGGCCAAGGCTGCGCCCGCCACACCACTGGCCATGAGCCGGATCATGCGTCGGCGCGACTGGTAGACAGACAGCGGGGTGATGTCGCTGCTCAGGGGGTGACTGAAACCTTGGAAGTCACTTTTAATCAACATGCCAATCAACCTCGGTAAAAGAATGAATCTGGCAAAGATTGGCGCACAAAAGCCGCTCATTTGTGCAAGCACTTCAGCAAAGACCCCGTAAAGCCTGTGCCCGTCAGAAACGGGTCGCGAGGCACACCATCGTTGGGGTTCTATTTGGCCCCAAAAAAAACAGACCCGTCGGGGTCTGTTTTTTGGGGAGGGGAGCTGGACAGCGTCAGAATGCGGCCCGGTCAGCCATCACTTCAAGCTGGCGACGTATTCGGCCACCGCCTTGATCTCGCGGTCGTTGAGTTTGGCCGCGACACCCGACATTTGAATGCCGTTATTGCGTTCGCCGCTGCGGAATGTGGTCAACTGCATCACCACGTAGTTGGCTTGCTGACCTCTCAGGCGAGGGTATTGGGCCGGGATACCAGTGGCCGTGGGGCCATGACAGCCAGCACAGGCGGGGACGTTGCGGTCCAGCACACCACCCAGATAAATCTTTTGACCCAGAGCGATCAGGTCAGCATCGGCACCTGTGCCGGGAGACGCTTTGTTGGTGGTCACCCAGTAGGCGATGTTCTTCATATCGTCTTCACTCAAAGCCGACGCAAAACCAAGCATCACCGGGTTTTGACGCTTGCCAGCTTTGAACTCGGTCAGCTGTTTGATCAGGTACTCAGGATGCTGTTGCGCCAGCTTGGGGTAATCCGGCACCAGAGAGTTGCCGTCCGGCCCGTGACAGGCAACACAAACCGCTCCAAAACTGGCCTGACCCTTGGCCAAATCCGGTTTGGCCGCAGCAGCAGGCTCTTGTGCAAAACCAGACACAGCCGACACAGTCAGCGAGGCAGCGACCAACACGGAGGAGATGAGCTTCATAGAGGATCCCGGACAAGTCATGAGTACAAAAACTACTTGATTCTACAATGCCAGATTGTTTCAGATTGACCCAATGACTATTCAACCCAGCCCAGCCGCCCCTAAATCGGCGAGCCACGTCGCACCTGCCACCACAGGCATAACACCTGCCGAGGCACTGGGCTGGATGCACACGGCCAAATTCCTGACCACCGCACCACAACTGCATTTTTTGCCGCCACTGAGCGTGCCAGAGATTGCCTTTGTGGGCCGCTCCAACGCGGGAAAATCGACCTGCATCAACACCTTGACGCAGCAAAAGCAGCTGGCATTTGCCTCCAAAAAGCCTGGCCGCACCCAGCACATCAACCTGTTTTCGCTGGGTAAACAAGGCGTGACCGACGCGGTGCTTGCCGACTTGCCCGGCTATGGTTACGCCGCTGTGCCCAAGCAGGACAAGATCCGCTGGCAGCAGGTCATGGCCAATTACCTGGTCACACGCGACAACCTGAAAGCCATTGTGCTGATGTGTGACCCACGCCATGGACTGACCGAACTCGACGAAATCCTGCTCGACGTGGTGCGCCCCCGCGTGGAAGAAGGGCTGAAGTTTCTGGTGGTGCTGACCAAGGCCGACAAACTGACCCGCTCAGAGCAGACCAAGGCCCTGTCCATCATGAAATTGCAGGCCGGTGGCGGTGAGGTTCGGCTGTTTTCAGCCACCAAGCGCCAAGGGATAGAAGACGTCGCCACCTTGCTGTGGCAGTGGGCACATCCTGACCAAGCCAGTGGCCCAGCGCCCGAAACAGCGCCGAGCGGCACGCCTGCTTAATATCAAATAGATAGCTACCACCCCTTTAAATAAAAGGGCTAGCGGCTATTTTGAGCAATAAACATCTGCCTCACCAGGCGGCCGATCTTTGAAGCGCTTGTGCACCCAGTAGTACTGCTCGGGCATGGTGTTGATGTAAGTCTGCAGTTCGGCGTTCATCCGCGCCGTGTCGGCCGTGGCGTCATCGCTGGGAAAGTCTGACCAGGCTGGCAAGACCTCGACGCTGTAACCAGCGCGGGTCAGGCGCGTGATCACTGGCACCACCTTGGCGCGACCGAGCTTGGCAAAACGTGACAGGCTCGGCACGGTCGCCGCACTCACGCCGTAAAACGGGACAAACACCGACTCGTGCGGCCCAAAGTTCATATCGGGCAGCAAATACAGCGGATCGCCCGCACGCAAGGCGGCCACGATGCTTTTGACACCATCAACCCGACCGAACAGCCGCCCGGAGCCAAAACGCTGGCGGCCAGCCAAAATCCAAGCGTCCATCACCTTGTTGGCCTGGTCGGTGTAAATGGTGGTGAAATGCCTTGGCAGCTGCTGGGTCAGCGCAGTCCAGCCCGCATCCAGCCCCACAAAATGCGGCGCAAAAATCACCACCGGGTCGGCGCCAGCCAAGGCCTGCACATCGCCCGTCAGTGTCAAGCGGGCACGTATCACATCCGGCGCGCCATGCCAGAGCCAACTGCGATCCAACCAGGCTTGCGCAAAACGGACAAACATCCGCAGCGTCCACTGACGATTCTGGCTGGGCGTCAGGTGCGGAAAACACAGTCGCAAATTGGTCCGCACAACGCGGCGACGCGACGCAACACCCAGATACAACAGCCACCCCAGCAGCACCCCCAAAGCACGTACCCAACTCAGCGGCAAAGGCGCCAACGCCCGCATCAGCATCAGACTCAAACGACTCAACATCTCACCCGCTCCAACTCGACACATGGCAATGGTGCCGTCACCCTGGGCGTCCAGGCGCGCAGCAACAAAGGCAGCAACAGAAACAATTTCATGGCGTGTGCGCTGTCTCACGCGGCTGTTTGTAGCGGGCATAACCCCACAGATATTGGGCGGGGCACTGCGCGATCAACGTTTGCATGGCAAGGTTCACCGCAGCGGCAGCTTCACCCAAGTCAGAGGGCAAAGGGGCCTCCAGCGGCGCCACATGGACCCGGAAGCCGCGCCCCCAAGCCAAACGCTCGCCCCAGGCCAACAGCACCGTGGCGCCAGTCTGTTGTACCAAACGCACCGACAGGGTCATGGTGTAGGCGTCCCGCCCAAAAAACGGGGCCATCACCCCCATGCCCTGTGGCGGGACTTGGTCGGGCAACAACCCCACGGCTTCACCTCTTTTCAGCGCCTTGATCAGTTGCTTGACCCCTGAGAGCGTGGTGGGCGCGGTCAGCAAGCCTGGGCGTTGGCGCGCGGACATCACCACCGCACGCAACCAGGCTTGGCGCGGCGGGCGAAACAGCACCGTCATCGGTTGGCTTACCTGCCCATAACGCTGCGCATAGGCTTGTGCCGTGATCTCAAAACAGCCCAAATGCGGTGTCAAAAAAACCACGCCAGACCCACGGGCCAGCGCGGCTTCAACATGCTCTGCACCCTCCCACAGCACGTTGACGGGGCGGCCCAGCCACAAACGAGGCAGCTCCGCCACCAGCTTGCCACTCTCACCCACGGCGGCCAGCCAATCAGAGCGGGCGGCATCGGCCTGACGCGCGTTGGCCATCAATCGGCGCCGGTACACGCCCGATGCGGCAAACACCAGCCAGCCCAACAGCCAACCTAGACCATGCAGCCACCCCAGGGGCAGCTTGGACAGCAATTTAAAAATAAGGGTCATGGGGTGGGCTAAACTACGCGCGTCGCTGAGTTATGGAACTACTTGCAGGGCGACACACACGACGGTCACCCCTCACGGGTCGCCATTGTGCCTTGTCAAAACATTGACAGATCTGCTAAAGCGTTCGCCGAAAGCTCCCCAAGCCAAAAGCAACGCTAAAAGGTTGTTAACTATTACTTAGGAGCTTTTTTCATGGCGAATGACTTCCTCTTTACCTCCGAATCCGTCTCTGAGGGCCATCCCGACAAAGTGGCCGACCAGATTTCTGACGCGATCCTGGATGCGATCTTCACCCAAGACCCACGCAGCCGCGTCGCAGCCGAGACCCTGACCAACACCGGTCTGGTGGTGCTGGCCGGTGAAATCACGACCAACGCCCATGTGGACTACATCCAGGTGGCGCGCGACACCATCAAACGCATCGGCTACGACAACACCGAGTACGGCATCGACTACAAAGGCTGCGCCGTGCTGGTGGCCTACGACAAACAAAGCAATGACATCGCCCAAGGCGTTGACCAAGCCAGTGATGACCACCTCAACACCGGTGCCGGTGACCAAGGCCTGATGTTTGGCTACGCTTGCGACGAGACACCCGAATTGATGCCAGCAGCGATCCACTACGCCCACCGCTTGGTGGAACGCCAGGCCCAGCTGCGCAAGGACGGCCGACTGCCCTTCCTGCGCCCTGACGCCAAGAGCCAGGTGACGCTGCGTTACGTGGACGGCCGCCCGCACTCGATCGACACCGTGGTGCTGAGCAGCCAACACGCACCGGAGTACAGCCTGGGCAACCGCATGACCGACGCCTTCTACGAGGCCGTGCGCGAGGAAATCATCAAACCGGTGCTGCCCGCGCAGTGGCTGACAAAAGACACCAAGTACCTGATCAACCCAACAGGTCGCTTCGTGGTGGGCGGCCCACAAGGTGACTGTGGCCTGACTGGCCGCAAGATCATCGTCGACACCTACGGCGGCGCCTGCCCACACGGCGGCGGTGCGTTCAGCGGCAAGGACCCGAGCAAAGTGGACCGCTCGGCAGCCTATGCAGCGCGTTATGTCGCGAAAAACGTGGTGGCCGCCGGTCTGGCGCGCCAATGCCAGGTGCAGGTGGCTTACGCGATTGGCGTGGCCAAGCCGATGAACGTGACGATCTACACCGAAGGCACTGGCCTGATTCCCGACGAGAAGATCGCCGCGCTGGTGAATGAGCTCTTCGACTTGCGTCCCAAGGGCATCATCCAGATGCTCGATTTGCTGCGCCCGATCTACGAAAAGACCGCCGCTTACGGCCACTTTGGTCGCGAAGAACCTGAGTTCACCTGGGAACGCACCGACAAAGCGGCCGCACTGCGCGACGCAGCCGGGCTGTAAGACCCATCAAGCCATGTGGGCCCTGCCGACATCACGCGGCAGGGCCCACATTCGTTTTAAGCGGCCAAAACTTGTATCTGCCAGCTGCACAGATTGGCAACACAGCCAGATACCCAATAAAAACCACCTCTAGCCCTTTTAGATATTTGGCTAAGCGCTATTAAATAGATACCAAACAGCGAGCCAGCCCTGGCTCGCCATGCGCGTTGACTTACGCAGACTTTTTGTTATTTTGCAGGTCGTACCAGACCGCCAGCAGCAAGACCAGAGCCTTGACCACCAGTTGGTATTCGGCGCCCATGTTCATCAGCGACATGCCGTTGTTGATCACCCCCATCACCAGCCCGCCAATCACCGAGCCCAGGATGGTGCCGACGCCACCGGTCGCGCTGGCACCACCGATGAACACGGAAGAGATGGCGTCCAACTCAAACATATTGCCCGCCTGCGGCATGGCCTGGTTCATGTAGGCGGTAAAAATCATGCCCGAAGTGGCCGCCATGACGCCCATGATCACGAACACATAGAACTCCACCCGTTCGGCATTGATACCCGAGAGCTTGGCCGACTTGGCATTGCCCCCGATAGCGTAGATGCTGCGGCCAAACACGGTGTTGTTCATCATGAAAGTGAAGGCGATCACCAACAAGCCAATGATGACAATCACATTCGGAATACCACGGTCCAGCGAAAACTTGTGAAACAGCCAGAAGATGATGACGCTGATGAACACATTCTTGACAATGAACAAGGGCATTGGCAGCACATCAAAGCCCAGGCGCGAACGTGTTCTGCGACTTTGGACATCCAACAGCAGCATGATGACTAAAAACACAACACCCACCACCAGCGCCAGCACCTTGGCATCCATGAAGCTCGGCTCAACAAACCCGCTGGCCACTTTTTTGAAGCTGTCGTCCATCAAGCCGACTGGTTTGATGCTGGTAAGCACATAGGTCAGGCCGCGAAAGCCCAACATCCCCGCCAAAGTCACAATGAACGCGGGCACCTTCAAGTAAGACACCCAGTAGCCTTGAAATGCGCCAATGGCAGCACCCGACAGCAGACACGCTGCCAGCGACAACAAGATGCTGCCATTGGTGGCGTTGTAAATGATCGCCGCCATGGCACCGGTGAAGGCCACGACGGAACCCACCGACAAGTCAATCTTGCCAGTGATGATGACCAACACCATGCCAATGGCCAGCACCAGGATGTAGCTGTTCTGGATGACCAGGTTGGTGATGTTGCGGGGCGTGAAATTCACAAAATCGGTCATGAACCCGAACGCCGTGAAGATGAGCAGCAAAACCATGTACATCGAGAAATGCTTTTGGTTTTGTTTGATGATTTTGAACATGATGGATTTCGCTTGAATGATTTTTATGGGGTATCCGACGAGTCACCGTTTGGCTTTATGCCACCGCCAGTTTCATGATGGCCTCTTGACTGGCTTCTGAAGTTTTGAGTTCCCCTTTGATGCGACCTTTGTCCATCACATAAACACGATCGGTCATGCCAAGCACTTCTGGCAACTCCGACGAAATCATGATGATGCTGTTTCCTTGGGCGACAAAGTCGTTCATGATTTTGTAGATTTCGTTCTTGGCGCCCACATCGATACCGCGCGTCGGCTCGTCAATGATGAGCAGTTTGGGGTGGGCCATCAGACACCTGGCCAACACCACCTTTTGTTGGTTGCCACCGCTCAAATTGCCCACAATCTGATCGATGTGGGGGGTTTTGATCCGCAATGCGGTGCGGTACTTTTCGCTCTCTTCGATTTCTTTGTATTTGTCGATCAGGCTGAACTTGGACAGCCACGGCAAGGACGAATAGGTTGAGTTGTTCTTGATCGTCTGAATCAAAACCAGCCCCAGGTCCTTGCGGTCCTCAGAGACATAAATCATCTGGTGGGCAATGGCATCCTTGGCGCTTTTGAACACCACTTCCTTGCCGTCAAACCAGATCGTGCCCTGGACGTTGGGGCTCAGTGAGCGGCCAAACAAGGTCAACATCAGTTCGGTACGCCCCGAGCCCACCAAACCAGCCAAGCCAACGATCTCACCATGGCGCACTTCCATGGATGCGTTATCGATGATCACCCGGTCGCTGAACACCGCGTGCCTGACAGTCAGATCACTCACTTTGAGCAAAGGCTCGCCTATTTGGGGCACCCTCGGTGGGTACATGGACGTCAGTTCACGCCCAACCATGCATTTGACGATGTAGTTGACATCGACTTTGTTGGTCCGCAAGTCCACCCGTTCAACGGTTCTGCCGTCACGGATGATGGTGATTTCATCGGCAATCGCCATGACCTCGTTGAGCTTGTGCGAGATCATGATGATCGTCACACCTTGCTCTTTGAGGTTTTGCAACAGCTTGAGCAAGTTGCTGCTGTCGTCCTCGTTTAACGAGGATGTGGGCTCATCCAAAATGAGCAGCTTGGCATTTTTGGACAGGGCTTTGCCAATTTCCAGCAGCTGCTGTTTGGCCACCGAGAGTTTGTTGACCGGGGTTGCCAAATCTTCATGGACACCCACTTTGGCCATCACCGCCTTGGCGTCGATGTAGGTCTGTTCCCAGTCGATCAACAAGCCCTTTTTGCGCTCATTGCCCAAAAACAGATTCTCGTAAATGGACAAAAACGGAGACAGTGCCAGTTCCTGATGGATGATGACTATGCCTTCGCTTTCGCTCTGCTTGAGGTTATGGAACTTGCACTCCTTGCCCTCGTACACCACTTGGCCTTCGTAGCTCCCGTAAGGGTAAACGCCACTGAGCACTTTCATCATGGTCGACTTGCCTGCGCCGTTTTCACCCACGATGAAATGGATTTTGGCGCGGGTGACCTGCATGTCTACGTGGTCCAACGCAACCACTGGCCCGAAGGTCTTGCGCATGCCCTTGATGTCTAGGATCTTGTCCATGTTTGTCTTTTTGATCGCGTCAATCATTGGCGTGAATAGCGCAAGCTCTGCCATGTCCAATCAGTCACACAAGCGTCAGAACCGGTGCGGTCTTCAAGCCAGCCAGAGGTGAGGCGACAGCGCCCCACCCTCTAGCTCATCTGACTATTTGGTTCCTTTGGCAACGGCATCAGCACTGTAGAAGCCGCTGTCAACCAGTTCTTTGGTCAGGTTGTCCTTGTTGACGGCGACCGGCTCCAGCAAGAAGGACTTGACCACTTTCTTGCCGGTGTTGTAGGTGGTGGTGTCCAAGCGGGCCTTCACTGTCAACGCTGGCTCGACGCCTTTAACGAGGCTGTCCACGGCTTCAGCAGCGCCCTTGGCCAGCACACGCGTGTCTTTAAAGACGGTCATGGTTTGCTTGCCTTCCATGATCCACTTGGCTGACAGCAACTCGCCATCCTGGCCGGTGATCACTGGCAGGGTTTTGTATTTGCCGTCTTGTTCCAAGGCGCCGATCACAGCGCGAGCCAAGGTGTCGTTGGGCGCAAGGACGGCATCCAGCTTGACCGCTTTGCAAGCGCCTGACAACAACGTTTCCATGCGCGCTTTGGCTTTATCTGCCGCCCAGTTTTCCGTGGTGATCTTGGACCATGTGCCATCGGCTGAGTTCGTTGGCGCAGGTCCACAAATCTTCAAGGCACCGCTGTCAACATAGGGCTTCAGCACATCCATGGCACCGTCAAAGAAATAGCGCGCGTTATTGTCAGTGGGAGAACCTGCGAACAAGGTAATGTTCTTGCCCTTGGCGGACTCCAGCCCCAGACTGTCCTTGATCGCCTGGCCTTGCAGCTGACCCACCTTGAAGTTATCGAAAGTCAGGTAGTAGTCATAGGCGTCAGTGCCGGTGATCAACCGGTCATAAGCGAGGATCTGGACGCCCGCTTTCTTCGCGGACTCCACGGCCTGGGCGGCGGCTTCTGTCACCGAACCCACCACAATGACTTTGGCACCTTTGGTGACCATGTCGTCGATTTGTTTGTTTTGCTTGGATTGATCAGCATCTGCAAAACCAACATCCACCTTGTAGCCCTTGGCTTCGAGTTCTTTTTTCATGAACTCCGCATCACCCACCCAACGTTCAACGTGTGTTTCCGGAATGGCCAACCCGATGAGAGCACTGGGCGCAGCAGCGGCAGGAGCGGCGGCGGCCGGCGCTTCTTCTTTTTTGCCACAGGCACTCAAGCCAATGGCGGCTGCGATCAGCGTCAAGGTAAAAACACTCTTTCTCATGTCATATCTCCTGGTAAGAATTTATTTCCAAAAAACACACTTCAAAATGACCATTGAATTCCAGCCACCAGATCACTGGCGCTGGTCATCTGGGCGATGCCACCGAGGGCACCTGCCAGCCACCACGCTGCAGTGACTGGGGCGCACATTAAACCCCAAGAGGTGTCATGTGCCGAGAGCGAGATCAAACAAACCGGTTCACCAAATTCTCGAGATACTCTTGCTGACCAGAGACAGGAGAGACATCCCGGTTATCCTGCAAGACCTTGTCTGCCAGCGCATCCAAGCTGGTTTGACCCGCCAACACATCCTGCGCCCACGGCTGACTCCAACCCGCATAGCGCTTGGCCACAACAGCTGCCAACTGGCCATCCAGCAACAGCTTTTCAGCCGCCAACAAGGCCCGGGCACAGACATCCATGCCGCCAATGTGTCCGTAGAACATATCCGCAGGATCCAGCGATTGCCGACGAACTTTGGCATCGAAGTTGCAACCGCCCGTCTTGAAGCCACCGGCTTGCATGACTTGGTAGAGGGTCTGGGTCAGCTCAGGCACATTGTTCGGGAACTGATCGGTGTCCCATCCCAACTGCGGATCACCCCGGTTCATGTCCAAGCTGCCGAAAATCCCCAGCGCCAAGGCCGTTGCCACCTCATGCTCAAAGCTGTGCCCTGCCAGCGTGGCATGGTTGGCTTCAATGTTGACCTGAACTTCTTTCTCCAGGCCAGCACGCACCAGCAAACCATAGACCGTGGCGGTGTCAAAGTCGTATTGGTGCTTGGAGGGCTCTCTGGGTTTGGGCTCAATCAGGATGGCGCCTTTGAAGCCAATCTTGTACTTGTGCTCCACCACCATGTTGAGGAACCGCCCCAGTTGGTCGAACTCTTGCGCCATGTTGGTATTGAGCAAGGTCTCATAGCCTTCGCGCCCACCCCACAACACATAGTTTTCACCGCCCAGCTGCAGTGTTGCATTCATGGCGTCGCGCACCTGCGCTGCGGACATGGCAAACACGGCAGGGTCAGGATTGGTGGCCGCACCTGCCATGAAGCGCCGGTGACCGAACAAGTTGGCCGTCCCCCACAACAACTTCAAACCAGTACGCTCTTGGTGCTGCGCCAGCTTGTCCACCATGTGCAGAAAATGGCTGCGACTCTCCTGCGGCGTGCTGCCCTCAGGTGCCACATCGCGGTCATGGAAGCAGTAGTAAGGCACCCCTAACTTGCTGAAAAAGTCGAACGCTTCCTCGGCCTTTTGCTCAGCCAGTTGCAGTGCGGTGCGTCCTTCAAACCAAGGCCGCTCGAAGGTGTTGCCACCAAACGGGTCGGTGCCGGTTGCACAAAAATTGTGCCAGTAGCATGCCGCAAAGCGCAGTTGCTCCTTCATTGTTTTTCCGAGCACAACCTGCTCTGGGTTGTAGTGGCGGAATGCCAACGGATTCTTGCTGTCTGCGCCTTCGTAGCGAATCGGTGCAACGTCTTTGAAATAGCTTGCCAAGTCAGTTCTCCAGAAATCAAACAATCTGCCTGCCAAATGTCGACACACGACGCTTGGCAGGTCCGGGTTCATCAAACAACTCTGCCGCGCGATGGATTACGGAAACAACAACTCGACTTGTCGCAACCACACCGCGATAACCACTTTTAGTTCGAACGACGAATTAATTCTATTTTTTTGCCACCTGATAGACATAGGTATTAACCCTAGGACACTTTTTCTCAGAAAAAGCATGTCATATCCCAGCCAAATTGCATTCTCTGCCTGAAAATCTCTGCAGAGAGAAAATTGGCATGTTTTCGCGCGCTACCGACCGAATTGAACAACTTCAACCCAGGCTCGGGTAAACCCTCATTCACCAACACCTAACATATCGAGAAAATAGTTTGCAAGTCAAACTAATATGAAATTTGCTATCCAGTCGACACCCTGATTTCGGGGTCCTTCCTTTCCAAGTCCCTTTAAGCACAGCCATGTCCACGATGCAAGTACAGGCCCAGCGCCCCGCCGGTCATGCGGGTCACCACGCCGCTTGGCAGTGCGCCTTCACCAAGGACCGCAGGCCATGAAAACCACCGGAGACCAGCAACTCGTCAAACGGATCAACCGCAGTGTGTTGCTGCGGCTGCTGCGGGTTCAGCCGGGCCTGTCGCGTGCGCAGCTGGCCCAGGAAAGCGGACTGACGAAGTCCACTGTCAGCCTGCTGGTGCGTGAACTGATTGATGAGGCCTGGCTGACCGAGAGCGACACCGTGAACACCAAAGGCGCGGGCCGACCATCCACCCCGCTGCAGATTGATGGCCGCTCTCGCGTTCTGGTCGGTGTGGAGGTGGCGGTGGACCTGTTGCGTGTGACCTGCGTCAGTTTGGCCGGGAAAATCCTTTGGTCCACAGAAGAACCCATGCAGGACGCCAAACCCGAGCGGGTCTGCCAGCAGACGGCGCAGCTGGTCGCGCGCGCGCATGAGTTGCTGCTGTCCTGGGGTTTGCAGCTCACCGGGCTGGGCGTTGGGCTGCCAGGTGCATTTGACGAAACCACCGGCAAGGTTCATTTTGCGGCCAACCTGGGCTGGTGGAACGTTGACTTCTTGACGCTCTTCACCAATGCACTGGCGCAAGTGAATTTGCCACGCATGCCGGTCTATGTCCAGAACGAGGCCGATACCGCGGCCCTGAGCGAATACGAGTTTGTGGAGGGCCACGCCAGCGACTCGCTGATCTTTGTCACCTGCGACGTGGGGGTGGGCGCTGGCATTGTGCTCAACGACCGGTTGTTCACCGGCCAATACGGTGGTGCAGGCGAAATTGGGCACGGCATCCTCCAGATCAACGGCCCCTTGTGCTCCTGCGGGCGCCGGGGCTGCGCCGAAACCTTCTTTGGCGCGCGCATTCTGGACAAACTGGCTGACCCTGTCAGCGGTGGCGACTATTTGGGCGTGGTGCTGGCCAACCTCTGGACCACGTTTGACCCCAGCGTGCTGATCGTTGGCGGCCCCTCATGCGCCAAATACCCCGGGCTGATCACGCGCGCCCAGACAATTTTGAAAACCTATTCGGACAGCGCCCGCATGCCTGCCCCGCCGGTGCGCCCGGCGCGCTACGGGCTGCTGGCCTCGGCCGTGGGTGCTGCGGCGTTGGTACTACACCGTCAGCTCAGACCGATGCAAGCGCCTTCCGGCTTTGGCACCAACGTCGCTTACTCCGACACCACCTCATAACCCCCACTTTCTGGAGCAAAGTCCATGTTTCTCGGTATCGATATCGGCACATCAGAAGTCAAAGCCGTGCTGCTTGACCCCTCGCACCGCGTGCTGGGTTCAGCGGGGTCCGTGCTCAATGTGTCACGCCCGCACCCCGGCCACAGCGAACAAAACCCGCATGACTGGTGGACAGCCACACAGGCTGCATTGGCTGCGCTGCGCCAGGCCCATCCGACCGAATACGCCGCGGTCTGCGCCATCGGCCTGTCCGGCCAAATGCATGGCGCTGTGTTGCTTGACGCCCAAGATCGCGTCTTGCGCCCCGCCATCCTGTGGAACGACACCCGCAGCGCCGATGAGTGCGTGCAAATGATGGCGGAGTTGCCAGAAGCAGCCCAACTGGGCGGCAGCCTGGTGATGCCCGGCTTTACCGCCCCCAAACTGCGCTGGGTCGCACGCCACGAGCCAGAAGTGTTCAAACAAGTCGCCAAGGTATTGCTGCCCAAGGACTATGTGCGCCTGATGCTGACCGGCGACTATGTCTCCGACATGTCCGATGCCAGCGGCACCCTGTGGCTGAATGTGCAAAAGCGCGCCTGGTCTGACCAACTGCTGGCAGCCACCGGCCTGACACGAGCGCAGATGCCACGTCTGGTCGAGGGTAGCCAAGCCAGCGGCACGTTGACGCCAGCAGTGGCGCAACTGCTGGGCCTGTCCAAGGACGTGGTGGTGGCCGGGGGTGCAGGCGACAACGCCGCCAGCGCAGTGGGCATGGGTATCACGCAGGCGGGCCAGGGCTTTTTGTCGCTGGGTACCAGCGGCGTGCTGTTTGTGGTCACACCTTCCTACCAACCCAACGCCGCCAGCGCCACCCACGCGTTTTGCCACGCCATGCCGGGCCAATGGCATCAGATGAGCGTGATGCTGTCTGCCGCCAGCGCGTTGCAATGGGTCACCCATCTGCTCGGCGCAGCCAACGAGGGTGTTTTGGCCAACCAGGCCGCATCCCTGACGCTGGCGGAGCGCGCCACCGCCCCGCTGTTTTTGCCGTATCTGGCTGGCGAGCGCACCCCGCATAACGATGCCAATGTACGCGGCAGTTTCCATGGTCTGAACTTTGAAACAGATGCCACCCGCCTCGGTTATTCGGTGATGGAGGGGGTCACCTTTGGCCTGACCGATGGCCTGGCCGCTTTGCAGGCCGCTGGCAGTACGATCCGGCGCCTGTCACTGGTGGGGGGCGGTTCCAGGAGCGCGATGTGGGCACAACAACTGGCCTCGTCCCTGAACATCGAGATCGTCACCCATGCCAGCTCCACCGTCGGTGGCGCCCTGGGTGCGGCGCGCCTGGGCTGGCTGGCCACCGGCGCTGACCCGCAAGCGGTGTGCCTGACACCGGCCGTTGAGGCCATCTACACCCCCAACCAGGCCGAGCAAGCCGTTCTGCTGCCACGTTATACCCAGTTCAAGGCCTTGTACGCCCGCTGACACCTCTGTCCGCAACAACAACTGCCACCGGTGATGCGGTGGCAGCCAGGTCTATTCGCGCGGTCGTGCGCCCCATGCACGGCGCTGGGCAGCGTCCGAAGATAAACACACCGGGGTCATGCCCATGCCCCCAGTCCTACAATTTGTGCTGCTCCAGCCTCACACAAACACAGGACAGCCCTCATGATCGACCGCCTTCTTATCGCCGCTGACTCTGCCTTGCGCACCGTGTTTGCCCACCATTCGGCAGCGCAGCCCTGCCCCACCCTGCCGGGCGAGGTAACCCAACTGTCCGAGCAGGAAAAGAAGGAAGCCGGTGCGCTGATGCGTGTCAACCATGTGGGTGAGGTGTGCGCCCAGGCGCTCTACACAGCCCAGGCGTTTGCTACTAAAGATGCAGCGCTTCGCGCCCATTTCATCGAGGCTGGCGCCGAAGAAACCAACCATTTGGCATGGACCGAGCAGCGCCTCAAAGAGCTGGGCGACCACACCTCGCTGCTGAACCCGCTGTGGTACGCCGGTGCCTTTGGCCTGGGACTGCTCGCTGGCAAGCTGGGGGACGCGGTCAGCCTGGGCTTTGTGGTGGAAACGGAGAATCAGGTCGAAGCGCACCTGGAAGGCCACATGAGCCGCCTGCCCGCTGGTGACCATGCCTCACGCGCCATCGTGGCACAGATGATCGACGACGAAGCCCGCCACGCCTACAACGCAGCAGAACTCGGCGCCATGGCGCTGCCCGCACCCGTCAAAGGTCTGATGAAAGCCGCCGCCAAAGTCATGACCACGGTGGCGCACCGGGTGTAAACGCCCGGCAGCGCGGGGCTTTTTGACTCAGGCCTCCAGCACCTCAAAGCTGGTAGTGATCTGCGCGGTTTTGCCCAGCATGACACTGGCTGAACAATATTTCTCGTGACTCAAAGCAATGGCGCGCTCCACTGCAGCAGCTGGCAGCGCCTTGCCCGTCACGGTGAAATGCATGTTGATGGTGGTGAACACCTTGGGTTCGGTCTCGGCGCGATCAGCAGATAACTTGACGCTGCAACCACGCACATCGTGGCGGCCGCGCTTCAAGATCAGCACCACGTCATAAGCGGTGCAGCCGCCGGTACCGGCCAACAGCAGCTCCATCGGGCGCGGCGCCAGATTCTGGCCACCGTTTTCAGGCTTGGCGGCATCGGGCGCGCCGTCCATCACCAGCGTGTGTCCACTGCCGGTTTCGGCCACAAAACCCATGTTGGAGCGGGTGCTCAACGCCCCGGTCCAGCTGACTGTACATTCCATGTTTGCTCCTATCTACAAGCTCCGCGCGGGGCAAAAATTCACCGCGCTACAATCATCAAAACCACCCCGCGCGGAGTAAAAACAAACTCCCGCATTTCATGAAAGTGTAGCCCGATGCCCACATCTTCTGCCGAGCGGCCCCTGAGCCCGCAAGACTATCTGAAAAAGATTCTGACCGCCCGCGTGTACGACGTGGCCATTGAAACCGCACTGGAACCCGCCCGCAACCTGAGCCGACGGCTGCACAACACGGTGCTGCTCAAACGCGAAGACCAGCAGCCTGTGCGCAGCTTCAAACTGCGCGGCGCCTACAACAAGATGGCGCACCTGACAGCCGAGCAACTCCAAAGCGGTGTGATCTGCGCCTCCGCAGGCAACCACGCCCAAGGTGTGGCCTTGAGCGCCAGCAAACTCGGCGCCCGCGCGGTCATCGTCATGCCCACCACCACGCCGCAGGTCAAAGTGGACGCGGTGCGTGGTTTTGGGGGTGAGGTGGTGCTGTTTGGTGAAAGTTATTCAGATGCCTACAAGCACTCGCTGGAGCTGCAGACCAAGGAAGGGCTCACCTTTGTGCACCCGTTTGACGACCCCGATGTGATTGCCGGTCAAGGCACGGTGGCCATGGAGATGCTGCGCCAGGTTCAGACCCTGGTGGCCGATAAGGCCGCCAAATCGGGCCAAAAATCCAACCACATCGCGGGGCCCCGGCTGGATGCGGTGTTTGTTGCCATTGGCGGCGGCGGGCTAATAGCAGGTGTGGCCAATTACATCAAGGCGGTGGACCCGCGCATCAAGGTCATTGGGGTGCAAATGAACGACTCGGACGCCATGATCCAGTCGGTGGCCGCCAAACAACGGGTGACGCTGCCCGATGTCGGCCTGTTCTCTGACGGCACGGCGGTCAAACTGGTGGGGGAAGAGACCTTTCGTATTGCCAGCACCCTGGTTGATGATTTCATCACCGTGGACACCGACGCGGCGTGCGCCGCCATCAAGGACATTTTTGTCGACACCCGCAGCATCGTCGAACCCGCCGGTGCACTGGCGGTGGCAGCGATCAAGCAGTACGTGGCCAAACACAAGACAAAAGGTGAAACCTACGCCGCCATCCTGTGCGGCGCCAACATGAACTTTGACCGCCTGCGCTTTGTCGCCGAGCGCGCCGAAGTGGGCGAAGAACGCGAAGCCTTGTTTGCGATCACCATCCCCGAAGAGCGCGGCAGTTTCAGGCGCTTTTGTGAACTGATTGGTGACCTGCCCGCGTTTGGCGGCACCAAAACCACCCGCAACGTGACCGAGTTCAACTACCGCATCAGCGACGCCAACAAGGCCCATGTGTTTGTCGGCCTGACCACCACCAGCAAGGGTGAGTCGGCCAAGATCACCGCGCACCTGACCAAACACCGCTTCACCGCGCTGGACCTGACCCACGACGAGCTGGCCAAGGAGCACCTGCGCTACATGGTGGGCGGCCACTCGGCGCTGGCGCAAAACGAGCGGCTGCTGCGTTTTGTGATTCCTGAGCGCCCCGGCGCGCTGCTCAAGTTTTTGAGCCAGATGCGCCCGGGCTGGAACATCAGCCTGTTCCACTACCGCAATCAGGGGGCCGATTACGGTCGGATTCTGGTTGGCCTGCAGGTGCCCGCAAGTGATGACGCCGAATTTGCCGCCTTCTTGACCTCGCTGGACTACCCCTGCGTGGAAGAAACCAACAACCCGGCGTACCAGATGTTCCTGCAACAATGAGGCCACACCGGCCCTCACCCTGACCTTTGCCCAACGGTGGCTGGGCGGGGTGACCGGGCTGGCACACAACAGACCAGGAGGTTCCCATGCCCATGACGCTAGACGGCAAGCTGGTGGTGGCCATCAGCAGCCGCGCCCTGTTTGATTTTGAGGAAGAAAACCTGGTCTTTGAGCAAAGTGACGACCGCGCCTACATGGACTTGCAGTTGCAGCGGCTCGACATCCCGGCCAAACCCGGTGTGGCGTTCTCGCTGGTCAAAAAACTGCTGGCGTTTAACAGCCAAACGCCCTCACCCCAACCCTCTCCCACAGGGAGAGGGCATGAACAGCCCGCCGGGGCATCGGGCGCGCCCTCACCACAACCATCGTCTTCCACAGGTGACGCCTTACCCCCTCTCCCTCTGGGAGAGGGCCGGGGTGAGGGCGCGGTGCCTGAGGCGCAACGCATTCACCCGGTCGAAGTGGTGATCCTGTCGCGCAACGACCCGGTCTCGGGCATGCGGGTGTTCCGCTCAGCGCAGCACTATGGCTTGACGATTGAGCGTGGCAGCTTCACGCGTGGCCAGGCGCCTTGGCGTTACCTCAAACCCCTGCACGCCAACCTGTTCCTCAGCACCCACCTGAGCGATGTGCGTGCCGCGCTGGCAGCGGGTGTGCCGGCAGCGCAGGTTTACCCGAACTCAGTCCATGCCAGTGACGCCCATCCGTCAGAAGTGCGCATTGCCTTTGACGGTGATGCAGTGTTGTTCAGCGACGAGGCCGAACGCATTTACCAGGCGCAGGGCCTGCAAGCCTTCCAGCGCCATGAAATCGAGAAGGCTGCACAACCTTTACCCGACGGGCCCTTTAAGCCGCTGCTTGTAGCACTACAACATTTGCAGCAGGCCGGCACCCCGCAGATGCGCATCCGCACCGCGCTGGTGACCGCACGCAGCGCACCGGCGCATGAGCGCGCCATCCGCACCCTGATGAACTGGAACATCGAGGTGGACGAGGCCATGTTCCTGGGTGGTCTGGCCAAGGGCGAGTTCCTGCGCGAGTTTGAACCCGACTTTTTCTTTGACGACCAGACCGGCCACATCGAATCCGCCGCGCAGCATGTGCCCTCGGGCCATGTGGCCAGCGGTGTGCGCAATTAGCCGACAGCGCACCTTCTGAGAGGCATCCGGGTAGCATCGCGGCCTTGACCGCTGGAACCTGCCTCATGAAACCCGCTGAAAAACTTGCCGCCTTCCAAACCTTCATCAAACAAGCCTGGGCGCTGACCCGGCCGTACTTTGCCTCAGACCAAAAATGGAAAGCCCGCGCACTGCTGGCCGCCATCGTCGCGCTGAACCTGGCGCTGGTCTACATGGCGGTGCTGTTCAATGACTGGAACAAGCTGTTTTACGACGCCTTGCAAGACAAAAACGCCGCCGTGTTCTGGACGCAACTGACGCGTTTTGCCTGGCTGGCCTTTGGTTTCATCATCCTGGCGGTCTACAAGTTTTACCTGACGCAGTTGCTGGTGGTGCGCTGGCGCGCCTGGATGACCAACCACTACCTGACACGCTGGTTATCCAACCAAGCCTTCTACAAGATGGAGCTGATGCGTTTTGCCGCCGCACCCAACGCGGCGGGCCACAACCCGGACAACCCCGACCAGCGGATCCAGGACGACATCAGCCAGTTCACCGGCGACACCATCTCGCTGACCATGGGGCTGCTCAACGCGGTGGTCACGCTGGCAAGTTTTGTCGGCATCTTGTGGAGCCTGTCGGGCGACTTTGCCTTCACCCTGGCTGGCCAATCGTTCGATGTCCCAGGCTTCATGGTCTGGATGGCGCTGCTGTATTGTCTGGTGGGCAGTCTGGTCACCCATTACCTGGGGCGCCCGCAGATCAAGCTGAACTTCGAGCAGCAGCGCCGCGAGGCCGACTTCCGTCACCACATGGTGCGGGTGCGTGAATACAGCGAGTCGATCGCGCTGGACCGCGGCGAAGAGGTGGAACGCAAGCAACTCGACAACCGCTTTGGGCTGGTGCTGGGCAACTACCTGGCGCTGATTCGCTCGCAAAAGCGGCTGGTCTGGTTCACCAGCTTTTTTGGTCAGGCGGCGGTGGTGTTTCCGTTTGTGGTGGCCGCACCGCGCTTTTTCAGTGGCGCCATCCAGTTGGGCGTGCTGGTGCAGATTTCCAGCGCGTTTGGGCAGGTCCAAGGCGCTTTAAGCTGGTTTGTGGACAACTACAGCAGCCTGGCCGCATGGCGCGCCACGACCGACCGGCTCACCAGTTTTGAAGCATCTTTTCAGGCGCTAGCCCTTACAAATAAAGGGCTGGTAGCTACAGACTCAGAAGCATTGAGCAGCCAGGACGTGCATCTGGAACTGCCCGATGGCACCGTGCTGCTTGACCGCGCCCGCCTGCAGGCGCAACCGGGGGACAGCATCTTGCTCAGCGGGCCATCCGGGGCGGGCAAGTCCACCCTGTTTCGGGCCCTGGCGGGTATCTGGCCGTTTGCCGAGGGCCACCTGCAGCGGCCACACGACAGCATGTTCATCCCACAGCGCCCCTATTTCCCCAATGGCCCGCTGCGCAACGCGCTGGCCTACCCACAAGAGGCGGCACTGTTCAGCGATGCTGATCTGACTGCCGCACTGCGCAGCGCCCTGCTGCCCGAGTTGACCGGGCGGCTCGACGAATTTGGCGCCTGGAGCCAAATCCTCTCGGGTGGTGAGCAACAGCGCCTGGCCGTGGCACGGGTGCTGCTGAAAAAACCGCGCTGGATTTTTGCCGACGAGGCCACCAGTGCATTGGATGCGCCATCTGAGCATGCCATCTATAAAACACTGCTAGCCCAGGTTAAACAAGCGCAAGGAGCTATTATTTCGATAGCACATAAGCCCGATGTCGCTCAGTTTCATACCCGCCAATGGGTGCTGGAGAAATCACCTGATGGCGCTTTGGCGAGCTACCGGCTGCAGCTTGCATCTGCGCCACAGTGAAGGACACGGTTGGGCTTGTCTGCACCCAGCCTGCCCGACCTGAATGTGTTCAGGTCTGGGGCTTTTCGGTTTTGTTGATCTTGCTGGGTGAATAGGTGTAGACCTCGGAGGTCAGCACGCCCTGAGCCACCGTGGCTGAGGCGGCGGCTTTGGTTGGGTCAATCTGGTTTTTGACCTGCTCTTGCACCTGCACCGCGCTGGCGCTGGCCACCCACAGCGACTTGATCTGGTCAAGCAGCACCTGGGCCAGGGGCACAGGCGGCGGGTCTTGCACTTTTTCCGGCTCAGGGCGCTTGATGGTCCAGTCTTTGGGAACCGCATCGTCAAGCGTTTGCCGCACCGGGTCTCTCACGCTGCTGTAAACACCCTCGCCCGAGTTGGGTTTGTCGCCGGTGTTGATTTTGTTGATCACACTGGGCTGCACCTCGGCTGGGGCCTCTGCCTGTTGCGGCGGATTCACCGGCACCAGCGGAACCACCCGCCCGGTTGACAACGCAGCGGCCTCTGCCGCAACCGGCCGCACGCTCTGAATTCGGTCAATGGATGGTTGGCTCATGATGCCTCTGCTTGTTAAGGGGTTGGGGTGATCTTCCTCTGATCATCCTTTTAACGGCAGAAATGAGGGGGAATTGAGGTCTATTTTTAAGGATTGGCCATTTTTTTGCGTTTTCCCTCAGCGCCGGTGTGGTGCGGCGGCCTGCCTTGGTGGTCCCAACACAAGTCGGCGCGTAAGATGGGCTGCATCTTTACGCTAGGACCGCACTGCCATGAACTCCCCCCTCCCCCTCGCGCTGGATGGCGCCGTGTCTGAATTGCCATCAGCATCGGGCCGCCTGGCCATCTACAGCACCGGTACCGGTGCCCCTTTGTTGCTGATCCACAGCATCAACGCGGTGGCCTCTGCCGCCGAAGTCCGCCCACTGTTTGAGCACTTTCACAGCAGCCGCTCTGTCTATGCGCTGGATTTGCCCGGTTACGGTTTGTCTGAGCGCAAAGACCAGGCCTACACCGTGCAAGTGATGACGCAGGCCATCGTCACCGCCGCAAAATGGATACAGGCGCAGCATGGCGGCGCCCCCCTGGACGCAGTGGCAGTCTCGCTCTCATCAGAGTTTTTGGCGCGGGCGGCGGTGGAGCACCCTGCGTTATTCAAAAGCCTGACCTTGGTGAGCCCGACCGGCTTTCAAGGTGGCCAAGCGCTGCGCGAGGCGCCAGGCAGCACGCGGTACAAAGCGGGGCTGGACAAATTTCTGCGTGGCCCGGGTTGGGGCAGCTTCCTGTTCCGGCAATTAACACGCCCGGCGGTGATCCGCTATTTTCTGGAGCGCACCTGGGGCAGCACACGCATTGATGAGCCACTGTGGGCGTACAACTGCCTCACCGCCCGGCAACCCAACGCCGAATGTGCGCCGCTGGCATTTTTAAGTGGCATTCTGTTTAGCACCGACATCCACAACATCTACGGGCAGCTCACGCTGCCCATGCTGGTGGTGCATGGCACACGAGGCGATTTCACCAATTACAGAAACCTCAACATCGTCAGCAGCCAACCCAACTGGCAGGTGCAAGTGCTGCAGACCGGGGCCATGCCCTACTTTGAAGTGCCGCAAGCCTACTTCGAGCTTCAAGATACGTTTTTTGCAGCACGCCCCTGAGGTCAGCCAAGGGCTGCGGCTCTAAAACATGCCAAGCTGTCCGTGTTCAGGCTGACGGCTTGGGGCTTGGCTCGCTGAGGTTTCTTCGGGTTGGGGGCTCAAGCCATACGGTTTGACCAGTGCCCACACATGCGCTGGCACCATTGACTTGATGCGCCGAGGCTCTTCGCGGCGCAGGTGAATCACCGTCTCGACCGCCTTCATTTCCAGCCGCGCCCGCGCAAACTCCAGCCCCCGGGGGCCCACTTTGGGCATCAGCCAGCCCACCACCGGGCGCATCCATTGCGGCATGCGGCGCAGCGGCAGGCCACCTGCCGCACGTTCGGTGTTGGTCAAAAAGCCTTTGACCGGGCCTTGGCGTTTGCCCGCGCTGCCCGGCTCAGCGAGCTTGACCTCGTCGCCGAGCAGTTGGAGCAGCTCCTCACCCCGCGCATTGCGCACCAGCAGCCACTGCTCGCCCTGGCCCGCCATGTAACCCACGGTGATGTCTGCCAGCGCATTGGTGTAATCCACACAGGTACGGCAGGTCAACGGGAAAAAGTCGCGCGGCAAATCGGACAACGGCAGCATCAGAAACGGCACCTTGCGCTGTCGACCATCGGCAAAACGCAGCTCTACGTGGTAGTCGGCCAGGAACTCCAGGTAAACAATGTCCTCGGGTTTGTCGTTCGTCTGCGCCGCCACCAGCGCCAAAAACTCATGAAACCGCTCGGTGGTGGTGTTGTCAGAACACGGGGTGCCAATCACATACAGTCGCTCCAACCCAAGCTGCGCCTCCAGCGCACGCAAGGCGTACACCTGGCACGGGATGCCAATCACCGCCAGGCGCTTGTAGCCTTGCTGCAAAGCCGGCTCCAGCAGCGCCAGCAAGGGCGCGTAACCCATGCGCATGCCGCGACACTGCACCATCCCTTCGGCCTGGGTCACCAGCACCGGCACCGGGCGCCAGCGGTCGTTCGGGTCTGGCGCCATGGTCAGCACCGCGTCCACCGCGCCGGTTTCCAGCAAACGCTGGGCCAGTCGGGTGGTGATGCCGGACCACTGCGCACCGGAGCTGGCTGGCTGCAAAGCAGCGCGCCACATGCGCTGGTGCACCCCAAAAAACAACTCATCACCCTTTTGCGGGTCACGCACACGGCCATGTACTTTGGCCTCCAGACGCGGGTAGTCGGGCTGGATGAATTGGCAAGCCTGGCCGCACCGTTTGGGGTCGCTGGTGCGCGACATGCCGCAGTCGGTGCACAGATCGCGGTGCGGGGCCGGGCCAAGGGTTGGGCGCCAGACGGGAGGAATGGAAGAGGTATCGGAGGGCATCTGCATCAGCTGCTCACAAGGTGTGTGCGTGATCATAGCGGCGCCCCGGCACGCTTCATTCATGACCTCAGGGTGGCTGACCACCAACAGCCCGTTTTTTCCCGGCCACCAACCCACCGATAATCGACCCTTATTTACTACTTGGGACGATGACATGACAAAACCTGGTCTGTGGTTGATGGCTGGCCTGATGGCGGCCATGGTAGTTGCAGGATGTGGCAAAAAGGAAGAGCCTGTCGCAGCAGCGCCTGCGCCCGCGCCGGTAGCGGCCAAGGCCATTGTCATCGGCCTGGATGACAACTTCCCGCCCATGGGGTTTCGTGATGACAAAAACGAACTGATCGGTTTTGACATCGACCTGGCCAAAGAAGCCGGCAAACGCCTTGGGGTGGACGTGACATTCAAACCCATCGACTGGAACGCCAAGGAAGCCGAACTCAACGGAAACCGCATCGATGTGTTGTGGAACGGTTTAACGATCACCGAAGAACGCAAGGCCAACATCCTGTTCACCAAGCCTTATCTGGAAAACCGCCAGATCATTGTGGTGGCTGAAAAGTCCCCCATCACCAGCAAGGCACAACTCAAAGGCAAAGTCGTCGGAGTGCAAGACGGCAGCAGCGCGGTGGAAGCGGTGCAAAAAGATGAAGCCACGGCCAAATCCGTCAAGGAACTCAAGAAGTTTGGTGACAACGTAACCGCCCTGATGGACTTGTCTGCTGGCCGCCTGGACGCCCTGGTGGTGGACGAAATCGTTGGCCGCTACTACACCGCCAAAAAGCCGGGTGAATACCGCGTGCTGGAAGACAACTTTGGCACCGAAGAATACGGCGTGGGCACCCGCAAAGGCGACACCGAACTGTCCGCCAAGCTGGACAAAGCACTGGACGACATGAAAGCTGACGGCACCGCCGCCAAGATTTCGACCCAATGGTTCGGCAAGGACATCGTCAAGAAATAAGCCAAGCCAAACTCTGACCAGATATCCGGCCGCATGGCGGGTTCGCTGCGTTAACACGCACCCACCGCCACGACCGGATTTTTTGCGGGTTTTGATACTTTCACATGGACTACATCGCCACCATCTTGCCGCCCCTGTTGCAGGGCAGCGCCGTCACACTCCAGGTATTCCTGATCACCCTGGTGCTGGCCGTGCCGCTGGGTCTGGGCCTGGCACTGCTGAGGATTTCACGTTTTGGTTTCCTGAGCACCCTGGTCAACGGCTACATCTGGCTGATGCGCGGCACGCCGCTGATGCTGCAGATGTTGTTCATCTACTTTGCCCTGCCGTTCATCCCGGTGATCGGCATCCGGCTGCCGGACTTTCCGGCGGCGATCCTGGCTTTTGTGCTGAACTACGCGGCCTACTTTGCCGAGATCTTCCGCGCCGGCATCCAGTCGATTGACCGCGGCCAATATGAAGGCGCCAAGGTGCTGGGCATGACTTACCCGCAGACGATGCGGCGCATTGTGCTGCCGCAGGTGCTCAAACGCATCCTTCCGCCCATGAGCAACGAGACCATCACCCTGGTCAAAGACACCTCGCTGATTTATGTGCTGGCCATGAACGACCTGCTGCGCGCCGCTCGCGGCATTGTGCAGCGCGACTTCACCACCTCGCCGTTTGTGGTGGCGGCCGCTTTTTACCTGATCATGACCCTGGTGCTGACCTACGGATTCCAGCGCCTGGAAAAGAAATACGCTGTTTATGATGAATAGTCCAATGATCCGCGCCAGCGACGTGCACAAGCGCTTTGGCGCGGTGGAGGTGCTCAAAGGCGTCTCGCTGGACGTTGACAAGGGTGAGGTGATTGCCGTCATCGGCCCGTCCGGCTCGGGCAAAAGCACCTTCCTGCGCTGCCTGATCCACCTGGAAACCATCCACCGCGGCAACATCGAGATCGAGGGCGAGGCGCTGGTGAGCACCAACGCCCAAGGACTCTGCCAATACGTGCCGCCAGCCGATATCAACCGGGTTTGCCGCAAGATGGGCATGGTGTTCCAACACTTCAACCTGTTTCCGCACCTGACGGTGCTGCAGAACCTGATTGAGGCGCCGCTCACGGTAAAGGGAGTCCTCAAGGACGAGATCGTGCCCAAAGCCGAGGCCCTGCTGCGCAAGGTCGGCCTGTTCGACAAGCGCAACAGCTACCCGTCGCGCCTGTCAGGCGGGCAAAAGCAGCGGGTGGCGATTGCCCGCGCGCTGGCCATGGAGCCCGACATCATGCTGTTTGACGAGCCCACCTCGGCACTTGACCCCGAGCTGACCGGTGAGGTGCTGAGCACCATGCGCGAACTGGCCGAGGAACGCATGACCATGATTGTGGTCACCCACGAGATGGCGTTCGCCCGCGAGGTCGCGGGCCGTGTGGTCTTCATGGACGGCGGCGTGGTGGTGGAGGCACGACCGGCACGCGAACTGTTTGCCGCGCCAGAGCACCCCCGCACCCGGGCTTTCCTGGAAAAAATGCTGTGATGCACTGGCCTGCGAAACAGGCAGGCCAGCGCACAACCCCATGCCGCACCTTGGCGGTTAACCCGTCGGCACCCACAAGAATCGGCGAGCCGGGGCCAACTCAGGGCTTCAGATTGGCCGGGAAGTTGGCGGGCAATTCGCTGGCGGCGCAGTTGATCACGGTGTCGTCATCCGCACCACAATCTCGCACGAAGGTGATGGTGGCAAACTCGTCGATGACTTCGGTCGGGTAAGCCGGGCCAGCGGCACGGTAGGCCTCCATCTGCGCCAGGTGTTCGTTCTGGAAGCAGACCGTTTTCTCTGGGTTGTTGATGACCCAACGCGGGAAAAAGATCGTGCCGTGATAAACCATGTCTTGCAGATTGGCAATCAGGCTCACATCCGTGCCGGTGGGCTCGGTCCACGAGATTTTGTAGACCGCCTGAGCCACGCGGACGATGAACGCTTTCTGGTCCTTGACCCAGCGGTTGCCAACCATGCCGCTGTGGATGCGGTAATCGAGGGTGCTGGCGTTCTTGACATAGATCTCGTAGTTCCAGCCGTTGTCGTAGGTATAAACAATGTGTTTGCCGATGAATCCACTGAGGTCGTGTCTGTCGAATGTTGGCATGGTGATTTCTCCTGTTGATGCTCTGAAAGTCAGAGAATCCATTCTGGCAAAGACGATTAGATTGAATGGCGCTGATTTCAGATCAAAACCATCTGATTTATCGATATATTTCAGGCTAATCTCACCCACTTTGAGGAATCTGGATGTCGCCTGGCACCACACTGGAACAATGGCTCGTGCTGCAAACCGTGATCGAGGCAGGCAGCTTTGTACGCGCTGCGGAACGGCTCAACCGCAGCCAGTCCTCGGTCAGTTATGCGCTGAGCGCGCTGCAAGAACGCCTGGGCATTGAGTTGCTGGAAATCCAGGGCCGCAAGGCCGAACTGACGGAGGCCGGGCACCTGATGCTGGCGCAGGCGCTGCCGCTGCTCACCGGTTTCAAGCAGTTGGAATCGCGGGCAGCAAGCTTGAAAGCAGGTGTGCGCACCAGTATCGGGCTGGTCGTTGACTCGGTTTTTCCCAAAGACCGTCTGTTTGCCGCGCTGCTTCAATTTCAGCAGGTTTGGCCACAGGTTCAGGTGCATGTCACAGAAGTGCTGCGCACCGAGAACAAAACCGCGCTGGCGCAGCAGGAGGCCGAGCTTTATGTGATCACCGAGAAGCAAGATACCGATGCCGCCACAAGTTTTCTGCTCAACATCGATTTTGTCGCGCTGGCCCGTGCCGACCATCCGCTGCACCAGCTCGAAGGCCCGCTCAGTACCGCCCAACTCGAACAGTACCCACTGGTGATGATTGCCGACCGCACCTCTCAGCGCACCCAGCTGCGCGGTGTGCGCTCGGTGTGGTCATTCACCACCATCGAGGCCGCTATCGAGGCCGTCTGCCATGGCGTCGGTTATGGCTGGCTGCCGATGCACCGCGTTGCCGCACTGCTTGAGAGCGGCCAACTCAAACGCTTGCCGGTGGCCTCGGCGCAAATCCGCAAGACACCGCTCTACCTGGCTTTTGGCAACGAAAGCCTGTGCTTTGACAAGACCGTCACGGCGCTGGCCAGCAGCCTGCGCAACGTGCTGGCCTGAGCCGCAGCACCGGGCCAGTTGCCTGCAAACCCCACACCTTGGACAGGGGAAAAAGATCGCTTGACCAAACGCATCACACCGCCACACCAAACAACTTGCCGACCCCAGCGGTGATCGCCATCGCGATGGCACCCCAGAACACCACCCGCGCAATCCCCTTGCCCAGGCTGGCGCCACCGGTGTAGGCAGCCAGGCCACCCAAGACCACCAGGAACAACAACGAGGTCGCCGCCACCACCGGCACCAAATAACGGTAAGGGCTGAGCCAGGCAGCCAGCAGCGGCAGGCCCGCCCCCACGATGAATGCCAGCGCCGAGGCCAGTGCGGCCTGCAGCGGATTGGCAGCCAAGCTGTCGGAAAACCCGAGCTCATCACGGGTGTGGGCCGCCAAGGCGTCCTTGGCCGTCAATTGCCGGGCCACCTGGTGGGCCAAGTCGGCGTCCAGACCACGCTGCACATAGATGGCGGTCAGTTCCGCCAACTCGTGGACGCCGTCGGTCGCCAACTCCACACGTTCGCGGGCAATGTCGGCCTGTTCGGTGTCCGCCTGCGAGCTGACCGACACATATTCACCCGCCGCCATCGACATGGCGCCGGCCACCAGCCCGGCCACACCAGCGACCAATACCGCGCCCTGCGACACGCTGGCGGCAGCCACGCCAAGAATCAGGCTGGCGGTGGAGACGATGCCGTCGTTGGCGCCCAGAACGGCGGCGCGCAGCCAGCCAATGTGTTGGGTGCGGTGGTTTTCTGCAGGATGGGTTCGCATGGTGGTCAGCGTTTGTTACGTTCGTTCAGAGGGGTGGCGCTGCCCCAGCAGGGCGACACCACCATTCACCTGAAAACTCAGGCGCAGTACAGCTTATAGCCCTTTCTCGGCCTGCCATCCGTGTCCTGGGTCACGCCACCGGGCGTCGTCTGACTTATGCATCATTTTGGCCTCTAGCCCTTTTACTGAAAGGGGGGACAGCTATTTTTATAGAAGCATACAAAACTCTGCACAAGCTCCATGTCCTGGACTGACAAGCACACACGCTGACAGCTGATCGGCCAGCTGGCCGCGTCTGTGTCCTGGTGCACAGACAAACGGCGCCAAGATTTCTAGCATGCACAAGACCTATGACAGATGGCCCTACCCCACCCGACACCGTCAGCCCAGCACGCTGGCGATGGCTGCAAGACATTGGCCGCCATGCCTGTGTGGCATTGGCACAGGCCTATGCGCTGCTGGGCTTTCTAGGCCAGAGTGTGCTGGCATTGGCGGGGTGGGTCTCCCACCCGAAACGCATCCGCTGGCGGCCCGTTTTGTTCAACCTGCGCAGTGCCGGGCTGGATGCGCTGCCGATTGTGGGTTTGCTGTCGCTTCTGCTCGGGGTGGTGGTGGCCTACCAGGGCGCAGACCAGCTCAAACAGTACGGCGCCAACATTTTTGTGGCCGACTTGGTGGGCCTGTCCATGTTGCGCGAGTTCGGCCCGCTGATGACGGCGATCATCATCGCCGGGCGATCCGGCTCGGCCTACGCCGCGCAGATCGGCACCATGACGGTGACACAAGAGATTGATGCGATGCGCACCATTGGCATTGCCCCGCTGGAGATGCTGGTCTTGCCCAAGCTGCTGGCGCTGATGATTGCGATGCCACTGCTGACCGTGTTTGCCGATGTGACCGGGGTGCTGGGGGGCATGCTGACGGCGCGCACCCAGCTGGGCGTCGGGTTTGGTGAGTTTCTGGACCGGTTCGCCAAAGCCATCAGCGTCAGCTCTTATCTGGTGGGGCTTGGCAAGGCACCGGTGTTTGCGGCCATCGTTGTCATGGTGGGCTGTTTTCAGGGCTTTCGCACCCACGGCGGTGCCGACAGCGTCGGGCAGCAGACCACCCGCGCGGTGGTGCAGTCGATCTTTTTGGTGATCGTGGCAGATGCGCTGTTCTCGGTCGTCTTTAACCTGCTGGACCTCTGACATGACCAGCTCAGCGCCCGAGACCGTGCTTGAAATGCGTGATGTGGTGACCCGCTTTGGCCAGCATGTGGTGCACCAGGGCGTCAGCCTGGCGGTGCGCCGTGGCGAGGTGTTTGCAGTGATCGGCGGCAGTGGCTCGGGCAAGTCCACGCTGCTGCGCGAGATGATCCTGCTGCAGACGCCCAACGAGGGGGCAGTCCATGTGCTGGGTGTTGATCTGCACGGTATCAGCGACGACGCAGCCTTGGCCTTGCGCCAGCGTTTTGGTGTGTTGTTCCAGCAGGGTGGCCTGTTTGGTTCGCTGACCATTTTGGAGAACATTGGCCTGCCCTTGCGCGAACACCGCCAGCTGGATGACCCGGCCGTTGACGCCATCGCGGCACAGAAACTTGCTGCCGTCGGGCTGACGCCCGAAGTGGGCGGGCAATACCCCGCCGAACTCAGTGGCGGCATGGTGAAACGCGCGGCACTGGCCCGGGCCTTGGTGCTGGACCCAGAGTTGCTGTTTCTGGACGAACCCACCGCCGGACTCGACCCGCAAAACGCCGCAGGCATTGATGAGTTGGTGCGACATCTGAGCCGTGGGCTGGGGTTGACGGTGGTCATGATCACCCACGATCTGGATCTGCTGTGGCAGGTGTCTGATCGGGTGGCCGTGCTGGGTGACGGCAAGGTGCAAGGCATCGGCTCCATGGCCGAACTGGCACAGATTGCCAACCCGGCGATCCAGCCCTTTTTTGAGGGGCCGCGCACCCGCGCGGCCCAAGCCCAAGCCTGTTTGGCGCACGAGGAGTCATCATCGAAACCAAAGTGAACTACGCCCTGGTGGGCGCTTTTGTGCTGGCCCTGGGGACCCTGCTGGTGGCGGGTGTGCTGTGGTTGGCCTCGGGTGGCGCCTGGCAAAAGAAGTACGACAGTTACCTGGCGGTCGAAGATGAATCGGTGGCGGGGCTCAACCTGAATGCGCTGGTCAAATACAACGGTGTCGACGTTGGCAAAGTGCAGGCCATCCATCTGGACGCAGCCAACCCGCAAAAGGTTAATCTGCTGTTTGCCATCGAACGCGGCACGCCGGTCAAGGAAGACACCATCGCCACCCTGAAGACCCAGGGTCTCACCGGTATTGCGTATGTGGAGCTGAGTGGCGGCAGTGTGGCCTCGCCGCCGCTGCTGGCCAAGGCCGGAGCCAGCTACCCAGTCATCCAGACATCGCCGTCCCTCTACGCCCGTTTGGACAATGTGCTGTCGCGTGTGCTGGTCAAACTCGACAGCACCTCGACCAACCTCAACGCTTTTCTCAGCAAAGACAATCAGGCAGCCTTTCAGGCCATCCTCGCCAATATGGCCGTTATCACACGCACCCTGGCAGATCGCAAGGACAGCATCAACACCAGCCTGGTGGATGGTGCCAGCACACTCAAAAACACCGCCAAGGCCAGCGCCAAACTCGATGACCTGACCGAGCGTTTTGGCCGTAGCGCCGACGCCATCGGGCACATGGGTACCGAGGTGGCCAAAACCAGCATCAGCGCGGGCAAAACCATCGACATGGTGGGTGCCGATGTCAAACACTTCAGCGCTGAAACGTTGCCCGAGTTCGAGCGCTTGCTGGGTGAGCTAGACGACTTGAGCCGCGCCCTCAAACTGCTGACAGACCAGACCCGGCGCGACCCCAGCGGTCTCATTTTTGGCCACAAACCGGTGCCGAACGGCCCCGGAGAAACAGGGGAAACACCATGAACACATGGTCCCACCGCGCCATCCGCCACGGGGCGCAAACACTGGGCATCGTGGCCGCGGTGCTGGGCCTGACCGCCTGCACCGCACTGCGCCCAGCCACATCCACCACACCGGTCTTCTATTCACTCGAGACGCAGCCGCGCCAAGCAGCGCCAGTTGCGTCGGCGATGTCAGCTCGTTCCTTGCCCACGCTCATCATCAACCCGGTGCATGCGGCGCCTGGCTTTGACAGCCAGCGCCTCATGTATGTGCAGAAAGACCACACGCTGGCGTACTTTGCACACGGCGAGTGGGTGGACACCCCAGCGCGTTTGTTAGCACCCTTGCTCGTGGCAGTGATCGAAAGCACCGATGCGTTTGGCGCGGTGATTGCTACACCGACCAGTATTGCCGGAGACCTGCGACTCGACACCACCATCCTGCGCTTGCAACACAACTTTCAGACCCACCCAAGCCGGGTGCAGTTCACGCTGAGGGCTTATCTGAGTGATGAAAAAACACGACGGGTGCTGGCGTGGCGCGAATTCAGCGCCGAAGCGCTTGCGCCGAGTGACAACGCGCAAGGTGGCGTGAGCGCGGCCAATGAGGCTGTTCAGGATGTGCTGGCGCAACTTGCGCAGTTTCTGGCGCTATCCGTCCCGTAACGCCAAGGCAACAAACGCTCAGCGTTTCGCCAGTTTTTCCACGCTGTCTGTTTGGCGCCTGGCGGAAGAGGAGTGGGACGCGTCATAGTCAGTCACCACGGATCCGCCGCAGGTTGGACAAGCCTTGTAGCGCGTGTTCCAGCGCCAAATGGAGTAGGCCATACCGGGCAACAGAAAACACAGCCATAACAACACCTCCAGCGAGGGCGTGCCTTTTTTCAGCGTCTTTGGCTCAGCGACTGTGCCGCAACTTCTACAAATCATGGCCATAGTCAATCCAGTTGTTTAGACAAACCTTATACCAAGATGCGATCACCTGCTTCCGTGCGATAACCAACTTAACGAGTGATGGCGTGCTTGCAGTCTACCCCCAGAGCGCACGCTCCGGTGGCTGGATAAGCCCACCCACATAACGCATCGGGTGGGCCCGATCGGACTTTTGCAGCAAGGGACCATCCAGGTCCACATAGGTGCAGCGCTGCGCCAGCAGAAAAGCAGGTGCCATCGCCAGTGAGCTGCCGCACATGTTGCCCACCATCAAGCCCAGGCCCAACCTGGTCGCCTCATCGGCCAAAGCCAAGCCTTCGGTCAGCCCGCCACATTTGTCGAGCTTGATGTTGATGTATTGGTATCGCCCCACCAGTTGCGCCAGAGAAGTGCGGTCGGTGCAGGATTCATCGGCCGCCAGCGGCAACGCAGACGACCAGCCGGCCAACTCGGCATCCTGCCCTTTAGGCAATGGCTGCTCCACCAACTCCACCCCAGCAACAACCAGAAACGGCAGAAGTTGCCGCAACAGATCCATCGTCCACGACTGGTTGGCATCCACCACAATGCGGGCGCTGGGATGCTCCTGGCGCACCATGTGCACCACGTCGAGGTGGCGCTCGGCGTCCACTTTCAGTTTTAACAAGGGATAGGCGCGTGCATCCCGAGCCTTGCGCCGCGTGGTGGCTTCGTCACCCAGACCGATGGTGAAAGCGGTCGTGACTGGCTGCCATTGCGGCAGTCCCGCCGCCTGCCACACCGGGACACCTGATTGTTTGGCGCGCAGGTCCCACAGGGCGCAATCCAGCGCGTTGCGGGCACCGCCCGCAGGCAGCAGCTTGGTCACATCCTCACGACTGAGGCCATCGTGTAAATGGTGTTGCAGTGAAGCGATCTGTGCAGCCATGCTGTCTGGGGTTTCCCCGTCGTAGTCAATGCCTGCCGCCTCTGCCCAACCAGTATGGCCAGCCTCATCAGACATTCGCAATTGCAGGACGGGCTGGTGGGTAATGACTTCACGTGAGATCTCGAAGGGTTCGATCATCTCCCAGTGTTCGACCAATGTCTCGCAAAACATCATGACGCCAATAACGCCTGAGCCAGTGCTGCAACGCCCCCACGCAACGGGTCCACCACCGGCAACTGCAGGTGCGCAGACTGTGCGCTGGCGTAACTGGCCCATTCGGCATCCGACAGGCTCGACGAGTTGATGCTCAGGCCGACACAACGTACAGCCGGGTTGGTCAGCCGCGCAGCTTCGACATAACGGTTTATCGCCACCTGCAGATCGGGAATGGGAAAGTCCGGGTAGGTTTCGATGGTGTCGCGCGATGGGTCGTGGCACAGCACCAGCGCGTCGGGCTGTGAGCCGTGCAACAGGCCAAGTGTTACCCCGGCATAAGCGGGGTGAAACAGCGCACCCTGACCTTCAATAACGTCCCAGTGGTCAGGTGCGTTGTCGGGCGAGAGTTGCTCCGCCGCACCAGCAATAAAGTCGGCAATCACCGCATCGATGGCCACACCGGCACCCGCAATCATCACACCGGTCTGACCGGTAGCCCGGAAGGTGGCTGCTACACCCTGCTGCTGCAAGGCTTGGGTCAAGGCCAGGGCCGTGTATTTCTTGCCCAGGGCACAGTCGGTGCCAACCGTCAACACCCGTTTGCCACTGCGTTTTCTGCCGGTACCCGCTGGAAAAGTCTGGTCCGAGTGGCGTACATCAATCAACCGCCCGCCCCCGCGCTGGGCAGCTTGCACCAGACTAGGAAACGAGGTCAACCGAGAGTGCTGGCCACTCACCACATCCAGGCCAGCGTCCAGCGCCACTTCCAGCTCCGATAGCCATTGGGGCGGCAATACGCCTCCCACAGCCGCCACACCAATCACGATCGACCCGGCGCCTTGGCGCGCCGCCTCGGCGGGTGACAACCTGGGCAAATCCAGGCTGACCGTGGCCTCGGGCAAGCTCCACTCACCCACCACATCAGAGCGACACCAGTCGCGCAGGCCAAACGCGGTCTTGGCGTCGGATTTCAGCGTCACATCGCCCAGGAACAACAGATAGGGTTTTCGGAGTTGGTGCATGAGGAGTCCATCTCATCAGAAAAGGGCATTGACCATGGCAGACGCCAAAGGTCTTGGTAGAGCCAAGAATAATGGCTTTCCGGCCCCGAAATGGTGCGTTATTGACTCGACTATTCCCCATGGGATAGTCGATCGGCACCCACTCCGACACACTACCCCTTTGGGGATAGAAGCGCCTTCATGACTTGTAAATACGCTTATGCTTTGTTGCGCTTTTGTGTAACCGTCGTCAACCCCACCCCATGCCCGGCGCGGCCTGGTACTTTTCAGGAAGTCATGATGAATCGTTTGAACCACTCGGTGAAAGTTGTGTTGCTTGCTTTGGCGGGAGCCTGCGTTGCGATAGGGTCCGCACCAGTGTTCGCCCAAGACGCGACCTTTGTCATCAATGCGCGTGAAAACGGCTTCCCGACCTACAACCCGCTCAAGGGCACCAAGCTCAACGTCGCCAACAACCTGATTTTTGACCGCCTGGTGATCCAGGACGCCGACCATAGTTTTCACGGTCAGCTGGCCACTTCGTGGGAATCTGCACCAGACGGTATGAGCTGGACCTTCAAGCTGCGCAAGGGGGTCAAGTTCCATGACGGCGAGCCCTTCAACGCCAAGGTGATCGAATGGTGGCTGCCCAAGTTCAAAGGCACCGAAAACGCCTACATGACCGAGTCGATTGACAAGATCGTGATCGTTGACGACTACACCGTCAAACTGCTCATGAAAAACCCGGACCCCGCGCTGCTGTTCAACCTGGCCACCAGTTTCATGGGTGTGCCGTCCCCCAAATCCTATGAAGCCCTGGGAGACAAGTTTGGTGTGACCGCCGCCGTTGGCAGCGGCCCGTTCAAGCTGGAGAGTTTCACCGTGGGCCAGCAGACCAAACTGGTACGCAACGAGGACTACCGCTGGGCCTCGGACCTGTCGAAAAACCAGGGTCCCGCCAAGATCAAACACCTGACGCTACGCGAAATCAGCGAAGACTCCACCGCCTTCCTGGAACTCAAGACCGGTGGTGTGGATGCTCTGCTGAGTGTGCCGACTGACTTCCTACCCAAGCTGCAAGCAGAGAAGTCCGTCAAGGTGGTGCTTCTGCCCGGCACCGAGGTGTTCTACATGCCGATCAACACCTCGGTTGAACCCTTTACCGACATCAAGGTGCGTGAAGCTGTGGCGCTGGCCGTTAACCAAAAGGAAATCATGACCAGCCTGTTTGGCGGCACCGGCGCGGTGGCCAACAACTTCCTGGTCAGCAGCCTGCAGGAGTCCAAGATCAACCCCAAATTCAACATCAGCTACAACCCGGAGCGGTCCAAAAAATTGCTCGACGAGGCGGGCTGGCTGATGGGTTCGGGTGGTGTGCGCGCCAAAGGCGGTGTGCCACTGACCGTCAAACTCTGGACCCAGAACGGCACCCAATTCAAACGCATCACCGAGGTAATTCAAGCCCAGTTGAAAGCCGTGGGTGTGAATGCCGAAATCACGGTACAAGACGCGGCGTCGATCAACGCCATGTACAAGAAAAAGACTGACCACCAACTGGCAGTACGCAGCTACGACTATGTGAACGCTGACATTCTGGACTGGTTCTTCAGCGGCACCCGCCTGGGTTACCCTAACGTCTCGATGTGGAACGATCCCAAGGGGGAAGCACTCGATGCCAAGGCGATGAAGGGATCCAAGACCTGGGATGAACGGGTCGCCAACTTCAAGGCCTACCATGAATACATCATGTCGCAGTTCCTGTTTGCGCCGATCTACCAACCGACCCAAAGCTTTGCCTACAACACCACACGACTGAAGATGCCCGACAGCATCCGTGGCATCAAGCTTGCTACTCAGTCGATCATGGACATTGAAGTCAAGTAAAGCCACCGATCCAACATGCACCATCACGCTGTTCGACAACAAGGAATTCTGGTTTGCTGAATTTTGTGATCAAACGCCTGCTGATGCTGGTGCCGGTGTTTCTCGCAGTGTCGATGCTCATTTTTTTGATCATCCACATGGTGCCAGGGGACCCGATCGACAACATGGTGCAGATCGGCTCATCACCCGAACAACGGGCTGAGCTGATCGCCAAATACGGCTTGGACAAGCCGCTGCTGGTTCAATACGGCGTGTGGTTTCGCAACATGCTCGACGGGGACCTGGGCAACGCCATCATCCTGCGCCGCCCGGTGGCCGATCTGATTGCAGAAAACCTGCCGCACAGTTTGGTGTTAGGTTGCCTGGCGTTCGCCTTCTCCGCCATCGTGGGAGTTGCTAGCGGCGCCCTGGCTGCCATTTACAAAGACAGCTGGATTGACCGCAGTGTGATGACGCTGATCCTGCTGGGCTCGACCCTGCCAAGCTTCTGGCTGGGTCTGTTGTTGATTCTGGTGTTTGCGGTGCAGTTGGAATGGTTCCCCGTATCAGGTGCTCGCTCTTGGAGCGCGCTGGTGCTGCCAGTGCTGACCATCGGTCTGCATGGCGTGGCCTTGGTGTCGCGCGTGACCCGAGCTGCCATGCTGGATGTGGGTCGCAAGGACTTTGTATTGATGCTGCACGCCAAAGGTCTGTCGCATCGGCGCATCCAGTTGCAACACGTCTTGCGCCACGCCCTGTTGCCGGTGGTGACCATTCTGAGCCTGCGCATCGGTTGGATCGTGGGGGGCGCCGTCACCATCGAATTTGTTTTTGCCCGCCCCGGCCTGGGGTCGTTGCTGATCACTTCCCTGAACCAGCGCGATTACCCTGTTGTTCAAGGTTGCCTGCTGATGCTGGCCATTGCGGTGATGCTCGGTACCCTGCTAGGTGACCTACTGCAGGCCAGCTTGGACCCGCGTGTACGGGACAGCTTGAAATGAGCACCTACCGCCAAACCGGTGCCCTACGGCGCACCCTGGGCACCTGGCGCGGGGGGCTGTCCATGCTGGGCATCCTGATCGTGGTGGGTGGTGCCTTGCTGGCCCCCTGGATTGCGCCCTACGCTTACGACATCCAAAATTTGTCGGCCACCAACCAAGACCCCTCACTGGCACACTGGCTGGGCACGGATGAGTTTGGCCGCGACGTGTTGTCGCGCATCATCGTGGGTGCCCGCACCTCACTCACGGTGGCGCTGACCGCCATCAGCGTGTCGGTGTTGGTGGGCATGAGTCTGGGAGCTGCTGCTGGCTATTTTGGCGGCTTGTTTGACCGCGCGGTGACTGCGGTCGTGGACCTAACCTGGTCCTTCCCAGAGGTGCTCATTGCCCTGATCTTTGTCGCGTTGATCGGCGCAGGCCTGGAAGCCACCATGATCGCCATCTGCATTGCCTACCTGGCGCAGTTTGCCCGTCTGACCCGTGCCCAGGTGATGAGCATCAAGAGTGAGACCTATGTCGAAGCCGCCGTCAACCTGGGTGCCGGGCACATGCACATCCTATTCCGACATTTGCTGCCCAACGCCATCACGCCAGTGATCGTGGCTGGCATGTTGGCTACGGGTGACGCCATCATCCTTGAGGCCACGCTGGGCTTTTTTGGGCTCGGTGTCCAACCACCAAAACCCAGCTGGGGCGCAATGATGAGCAGCGGCACAGCGCAGATCTTTCTGGCGCCCTGGACCATCCTGGGCCCGGGGCTGGCCATTGCTTTCACCGTGGTGTCGATCAACCTCTTTGGTGATGCGCTGATCGAGGCGCTGGACATCCGTAACCGCTTGCGAGACAACTGACATGCCTTTGCTGACTGTGCGTCATCTGTGTGTCTCCATTGGGCACCTGCAGCCGCTCGATGGCATCACGCTCGAAGTCGACAAGGGCCAGATTCTGGGGGTGGTGGGAGAGTCCGGCTCGGGCAAGTCACTCACCGCCATGGCCATCATGGGCCTGCTGCCGCTGATCGGTGGGGCCATCAGCGCTGGCTCGATTTGTTTTGACGGCACCGAACTGGTGGGTCTGGACGAGCGAGCCTACCGTGCCATGCGTGGCCAGCGGCTGGCGCTGATCACCCAAAACCCGATGACCTCGCTGGACCCGATGCGCACCGTGGGTGCCCAGATTGACCAGGTCGCGCTGTTGCACCTGGGCTTGTCTGCAGCACAAGCCCGGGCCCGCACATTGGAATTGCTGGGGCAGCTGCGCATTCCTGATGCGGCCACCGTCTACCAGCAGTACCCGCACCAGATGTCGGGCGGCATGAAGCAACGCATCGTGATTGCCATGGCATTGGCCGGTGACCCGGACCTGATCGTGGCGGATGAACCCACCACTGCGTTGGACGTGACCATCCAGGCCCAGATCATCCAGATCCTGGTCGATCTGGTGCACCAGCGCGGTCTGGCCCTGATCTTGATCACCCACGACATGGGCGTGGTGGCCCAGGCTTGTGACAAGGTGGTGGTGCTGTATGGCGGTCGGGTGGCTGAAAGCAACACGGTACAGAACATCTTTGCTAAGCCCGGCCACCCTTACACCCGGGCCTTGATCGGTTGTATCGCCCAGACCGGCCAGGTGCGGGGCAGCCTGAAAGGCATTCCGGGTGTGGTGCCAAGCGTTGCTGACTTTGCCAGTGGCTGTCGTTACCACCCGCGTTGTGACCACGCACAAGCCCGTTGCCAAAGCGAGGTGCCACTGCTGCAAGCGAACAACGCTGGTCAGGTGGCCTGCCTGTTCCCCGAGGGAGAGCGCCGTGGCTGAGCGTTTAAACACGACCCCGACCAAGCTGCTGGAAGTGCGTGGCCTGACCCGCACCTTCACCAGCCGCAACGGCCTGTTTGGCAAAAAACGCGTCATGACGGCCGTGGCCGATGTGAATCTGGATGTACCACGCGGCCAGGTGACCGGCGTGGTTGGTGAGTCCGGCTGCGGCAAGTCCACCCTAGCGCGGCTGGTGTTGCGGCTGCTGGAAGCTGACCAGGGTCAGGTGCTTTTTGAAGGCGTGGATCTGGCCAGCTTGTCTGCCAGCGCCATGCGCCGCCTACGTCAGCGTCTGCAATTTGTTTTTCAGGACCCCTATTCCTCGATCGACCCGCGCTACACCATCCGTGCCGCCTTGCTGGAACCGTCGCTGGTGCAGGGGGAAAAGCTCAGCACCCAGGCCGCAACCGAGCGCATCAACAGTCTGATGGCCATGGTCGGGTTGAACCCATCACTGGCGCAGAGTTACCCGCACCAACTCTCCGGCGGCCAAAAACAGCGCATTGGTATCGCCCGGGCACTGGCCCTGCAACCCGCCTTCCTGGTACTCGACGAACCCACCGCCTCACTCGACGTGTCGATCCAGGCCCAGATCATCGCCCTGCTGGAGAAACTGCGACAAGAACTGGGCTTGACCTATTTGTTCATCTCCCACGATCTGGGGCTGGTGCGTTATTTCTGCGACCGCATTGTGGTGATGTACCTGGGCCGCATCGTCGAGGTGCTGCCCAGTGCTGACACGCCGCCGCGTCACCCCTACACCATCGCCCTGATGGAGAGCACCTTCGAGCCGGACCCGACCAAGCGGCGCATCATCACCCGCCTGAGCGGCGAAATTCCCGATGCGTTCAACCCGCCTCCTGGTTGTGCCTACGCTGCCCGCTGCCCCCATGCGAGTGATCGGTGCCGCAGCGAACGCCCCGCTTTGGTACAGCAGGACGGCCACGAACTGGCCTGCCACCACCCGCCAACCTGAGCCATGTCCATGACACCCTTCACCGTTCTCACTGCTGAAATGCTGCACGAAACCAACACGTTTTGTGCTTTGCCCACCACATTGGCAAGTTTTGCCGAACGGGGCTTGCTCTACGGTGATGCGGCCATCAACGCACGCCAGGACAACAACACCGAACTGGGCGGGTTTCTGGAAGCCGCGCGCAGCTATGGCTGGCAGGTGGTGCACACCATCAGCGCCCATGCTCAGCCAGGTGGCAAGGTTAGCCGCGAGGCCTTTGACCAGTTGAGTGAGCCGATTCTGGCCGCCGCACTGGCCCACAAAAATCAGCTTGACGGCATTTTGCTAGGGCTGCATGGCGCCATGGTCACTGATTTTTGTGACGACGGCGAGGGGGAGTTGCTGCGGCGACTGCGTGCCATCGTTGGCCCCAAACTGCCGATTGGTATCACGCTGGACCCCCATGCCAACGTCACACGCCAGATGTGTGACCTGGCCAACATCATGGTGGCCTTCAAAACCTACCCACACACCGATATGCGCCTGGCCGGGCGACACGCGGCAGACATCCTGCAACGCACGATGGCGGGCGAAATCCAGCCACACACATTGCGCGTGTCGCGCCCCATGCTGGAAGAAGTCAATGGCGGGCGCACCGATGTCGGCCCCATGGTCCAGCGGCTGGCGCTGGCACGCCAGTACGAATGCCAGCCCGATGTGTTTGCGGTCAGCGTCAACGGTGGTTTTGCCAATGCCGACATCAGCGAAGTCGGGCCATCCATTCTGGTCACCGCACAGGGAGACATGAGCGCCCATGCGGCCTTTGCCCAGACGTTGGCCGATGACATGTGGTCGTGCCGACTGGACCGACTCAACCAGTTTCACACGGTGACCGAGGCCGCCGCTTTGTGCCTGGCGCACGCACAGCGGCATGTGCCGGGCCAGGGGCCGATCATCGTGGCTGACTATGCTGACAACCCGGGTGGTGGCGCTTATGGCGACTCGACAGCCCTGCTGGCCGCTTTGCTGGATGCCGGAGTGCAAGATGCCTGTTTTGGCGCCATGACCGACCCCGAGACGGTGCAGCAACTGATGCGGCATCAGGTGGGCGATGTGGTTGAGGTGGTGTTGGGTGGCAAGACCGATGCCCGCTTTGGTGGTGCCCCGCTGGTATTGCGAGGCACGCTGAAATTGCTGAGCGGCGGCAACTATGTCGGCAGTGGCGCCATGATTCGTGGTCTGGAGCGCAGTTGGGGGCCGATGGCGGTGTTGCAGGTGGACGGTATCGAGATACTGGTGGTGACCCACCGCGCCCAGATTCTGGACCTGCAGCAGTTCAAAGCCTTTGGCATCGACCCCGAACGCAAACACATCGTGGCCGTCAGGTCGATGCAGCATTTCCGCGCTGCGTTTGAACCCATTGCGGACGAAGTCATCGTCTGTGACAGCGGTGCTTTGTGCACCTTGGACTACACCCAACTGCCCTTTGAACACCTGCCACGCCCGCTGTTTCCGTTTGACCAGGACATCGACATCCATGCCTGGAAAGAGGCCCACGCACAGGGGCTGTACCTGCCCGCTACGCGCTGAGGTATCAGGCTGTTTTGGGCTTCACGCTGGCATTGAGCGGGTCGCGCGCGTGCGGTGCGGCCTCCAGCAAGGACACATTGCGCCTTGACTGCGGTGTGCTGTGGTAGGCCTCCAGCGGGTCGGCATGCCCGTCGGGCACGGCATACGGAATGCAGTTGATGAACAGGGAAAACAACTCGGCCTGCGAACTGATATCGAGCTTGCGGTGGATGTTCTTGCGATGGATTTTGATCGTACCTTCGGTGGTGTTGAGCCGCTGTGCGGTCAGCGCCGATGAATAACCGCTGATCATGTAGAACAGCACCTGGCGCTCGCGCTGGGTCAGCAGCGAACTGGCAAAGTTCTCAATGGTGCTCTGCACCTTGCGGTGGGTCAGGGTGTCGATGTCACGCTGCGAGGTTGCCAGCGTGAGTTCATGGTGTTTGGCCGCCGAGGCAAACACCAGCGGCAGCAACATGTTGATGGCCACCATGTCCTCCAGCTGGAACTTGGCATGCCGGATGCTGCGCTCGATGAAGATGTTCAGCGCGGTGTCGTCATTGATGCGCCACAGCAGGTCGATCGAGTCCGACAAACCAATCTGTGAATAAAACACCCGGTAGAACTCACTCTCATAGAAGTCATCGGGGGCAATATCACGCAGCCAATAAATGCCACTGGGGCAACCCTGCGCAAACAGCTGGTAGTTGGGGCACAGCACATAAGGCCCGGACAGGTAAGCGTCTTCGGGCAAGGCCCGCTCCTGCGGGTTGAAGCGGTGCACGATCCGGCGTGGCCGCTGCTCGCGGTGATAGACCATGACCCCGCCCGAATCAATGGCGCAGACCGCCCCCAACAGGTTGAGTACCGAATCAAACCAGTGGGGGCTGCCAATGGCGTCCGTCATTTTGGCCATGGCCGCCACCAGCGCCGGATTCAAGGGCAATGACAGCTGAGATCGGTAAGGTTCATGCATGTCGCGTGAGTTTAGTGGCAGTGCCCGATAGCACAAAGGCTTGATCAAAAGAGCTTGCCCTCATGCAGGACAACTGATTTTTCAGCAGCGTTTTTTTAACTTTTCCGCCAGTTTGCAGCCACTGCCTATTGTTTAAGCACACCGCGCAAGCCCAAGCGGGGCGCGGGTTCTGGCAGTTGTTCAGCGGCTTGTCCACAGCTTTGGTCCCGCCTTTTGGGGACAAGGAAGCAAAACACGCGCAACATGGCCTTGTCAAGTCAGGGGGGCACTGGCCACTGCGGTAAGCTCACCGGATGCCCGAAAATCGTATCCGCAGCCTGTTCACCCACCGTCAATTCATACGTTTCTGGTTGGCCAGACTCGCCGGCACCAGCGCCAACCAGATGCTGATGGTGGCAGTCGCCTGGCACATGTATGACATCACCTCCAGCGCCTGGGATCTGGGCCTGGTGGGGTTGTTCCAGTTTGTGCCGGCGCTGCTGCTGATGCTGCCCGCCGGGCACGTCGCCGATAGATACCACCGTGCCCGCATCTTTGCAGCCTGCATGGGCATCCAGGGCGTGGTGGCGGTTGTGCTGATCGGTGCCACCCAATTCCACTTTGCCTCACGTGAGCTGATTCTGGGCGTCTCCATTCTGCTCGGGGTGGCACGGGCCTTTCAGATGCCCGCGCAGCAGGCACTGGTCCCCCAACTGGTACAGCAGCACCTGCTGCAGAGCGCCGTGGCATTGAGCTCCGGCGGGATGCAGGTGGCCATCATTGGTGGACCGGCGATCGGCGGTTTGCTGTACACCACCGGTGCCATCACGGTCTATGTGACCTGCGCCATCTTGCTGGCTGCCTCTGCCATTTTGGCCTTGATGGTGCACTACCAACACAAAGTCACGCCGATGAACACCACCTGGCAAACCGTTTTGGCCGGGTTCTCATTTGTCTGGCAACACAAGGTGGTGCTGGGCGCAACCTCTTTGGACTTGTTTGCGGTGCTGCTCGGTGGTGCCACGGCTTTGTTGCCCATTTATGCCCGCGACATCCTGCACACCGGCCCGGTCGGGCTGGGCGTGTTGCGCTCGGCACCAGCGGTGGGCGCCTTGTGCATGTCCTTGGCCATCATGCGCTGGCCATTGGCGCGGCACGTGGGGCACCGCCTGCTGGCCGCCGTGGCGGTGTTTGGCGTGGCGACCTTGGTCTTTGGGCTGTCTAGCCATTTTGGGCTGTCGCTGCTGGCCCTGGTGATCACCGGTGCGGCCGACAGCATCAGCGTGGTGACTCGGTCCACCCTGATCCAACTGGAAACGCCCAACGAGATGCGCGGTCGCGTGTCGGCGGTCAACTCGATGTTCATCGGTGCGTCCAACCAACTGGGAGAGTTCGAGTCGGGGGCGACGGCGGCACTTTTTGGCGCCGTTGGTTCCGTCGTTGTGGGGGGTGTTGGCACCATGTTGATCGCTGCGGGCTGGTTCAAGCTGTTCCCTGCTCTCGCAGAACGTGATCGCATGGAGGGGGACACCTTGCCAAAGGGTCAAACCGCCCCAGCCATGCCCAACTGAACCATCAGACCCCGAAAGGGTGTGATGCTTCAGGGCGGCCTCAATTGCTTCAACAAATAGAGCAATTAGCCCAATAAATGATTGGGCTAGAGGCCTATTTAATCAACTCCACCGTCACCAACTCCTCGCCCAGAATAGCTTGACAGGCCAGCCGCGAGCTGGAGCTGACACCCACAATGCCATCCAGCTTCTCGTTTTCCACACGCTGGATTTTGGACAAACTCTTGCGGCCCGCAGGCACCATCACATGGCAGCTTTCGCATTTGGCTTCGCCGCCACATTTGCTGATGATGGGCTCGCCTGCGTCTTGCAGGGCTTTGAGCAACGTGGTGCCAGCGGCAACCTCATAGGTTTTGCCAGAGGGGAGAACGGTCAATGCGGTCATGGTGATCGAAGGCGGAAAGCCTGTTGGGGGTTGAAAAGAAAGGGATTTACCGGGCCTCAGGCGGCCACAGTGCCCTGCATGGCCGCCATCAACAGCGGCGCAAACTCGGCCAGCGGTATCGGGATGCGGGTGATGTTTTGTTCTTCCAGAAAACGCGCTTCCATACGTGTGGGCTCGACCGGCAGCACGGCCCAATGCCGGTCGCTGGAGCGTTTCATGATCTGGCGGGCAAAACAGCGGGTGAGCTGGTCGTCAAAACGGCAGCCCAGAAACAGGAAGTTGCGCCCGCTGCGCCAGGCTTGCACCTGCGCCGGGATCGGTGTCTGGATGTCGATCTCGGTCAGCACCTCAACATAGTCGCTGTCTGACACCAGGTAATTGCCGACCGGACCATGGCCACCCCAAGGTTTGTAGAGCAGACGCCCAGGCTCGGTGGATAGCTCAGCCAGCGGCGTGCCGTCGGCCGCGTAGGCGCCAGTCCATTGACCAAAGTGCTCGGACTGTGACAGCCCCTGCACCTGCACCCAGGGCTGGGTACCTTGCGCCAACGCGCTGGCAAAACTGTCGTCGTACCAGGTGTCCACCCACAGTTTGGCGCCGCTGCTGGCCAGCGCCAGTTGCAGGGGTGAGGGTGCCGGTGTGGCCGCAAAAGCCTCGTTCATCAGATGCACCACCGACTTGCGGTGTTTGAAGTTCTCGATGAACTGGGCGGTTTGCGTCAGCCGCTTGCGGATTTTGTGCGGCACGCTGACCTTGGCCGTCATGCTCTCAGCCAGCGCCAACGGTGTCATCGGCACCGCCACATCGCGGCACAAGGTCAACATCTCGGGCCCCAGGTACGGGATCACCGCGCCAGTGGCCAGTTGGCGGGCTATGTCCTGAATCAGATCTGGGTGGTTCATGGTGTTCCTTGGTCAATCAACGGCAGGATTCAGTCCTCTGCCAGAACCAGCGCGGTGGCTTCTTGGGGCTGCTCGGTGATGGCCCAGCAGTGGCCATCTGTACTGGCCAGGTAAATGCTGCGTGCGCCGCAGCGCAGCGCGGCGGTTTCACCACGCATGTCCATCGCATCGACCACCACCACACGCTGTTCAGGGTGGGTCGCGCGCCAGGTGGCAGCGGCCTCGCGCACGCTGCTGGCTGCGGCCAGCACCTCCGCCGCGCTGCGCAAGTCATCCGGGGTGATGGCCATGCTTATTCCCCAGCGTCTTCGGTCAGGGCCAGGCGGCGCGCCTCCACCGTGATCGGCAGCGGGGTGTCCGCAGGCATCTCCGGCAGGTCAAACTGCCAGCCGTTGCCCAGCGTCACCACCCCACCCCACATGCCGGGGTTGGCCATGGCGATGATCGGCTCCTCCAGGTCCTTTTTGGCGACGTAGCCGGTCAAAACGCCTTTGCTGTCTTTGCGGATCATGAGTTTCATGGGTGGGTGTCCGGGTAAGTTTGTGAAAAAAAGGGGCGTTTCAGGACGCGGCCAGCAGGTCTTCCTGCAACAACGGAGCCAGCAGGGGCGGCAGTTCGCGCAGCACATAAGCCACGTCGTCTTGGGTGGTGGTGGCGCCCAGCGACAGCCGCACCGCCGCCAAGGCCTCGTCGGCGGGCACACCCATGGCGCTGAGCACATGCGAGGGCTCAGCGCCACCCGACGAACAGGCCGCTCCCCCTGATGCAGCAAGGTGCAGGCGCTCTAAACGTTGTAGCACCACATCCACCGACAAGTGTCCAAACCGCAGGTAGCTGGTGCCCGGCAGGCGCGGCACATGCTGGCACCAGACGTGGGTGGCAGGCAAGGCACGTTGCAAACCAGCTTCCAGCGTGTCGCGCAACAGACTCACACGCGCCGCTTCGTCACTGACATTGCCAAGCGAATCCAAAGCAGCAGCCAGGCCGACGATGCCGGGCAGGTTTTCGGTGCCCCCCCGGCGGCCCCGCTCCTGGCTACCGGGGCTTTGCGGCACCAGTGGCACGCCCTGGCGCAACAGCAGCGCCCCCACCCCTTTGGGGCCTCGGAACTTGTGCGCCGACAGCGACACCGCATCAGCCCCACAAGTGGCAAAGTTGAAAGGCAGCTTGCCGATGAACTGGGTGGCGTCCAGGTGCAGCAGCGCGCCCGCCGCCTGGGTGAGTTCAGCCACCTCAGCCACCGGCATGATTACACCGGTTTCGTTGTTGGCGGCCATCAGGGACACCAACGCCACGTCCGGCCCGATCAGCGCCCGCGCAGCGGCCAGATCGAGCAAACCACTGGGCAACACGGGCAAATAGTCAACCGGCACGCCCGCTGCGGCCAGGGCGCGTGCCAGCCGCAGGTGTGCGCTGTGCTCCACGCTGCTGAATAACACCCGCTGGCGCCCGGGCGCGGCACCCGCCAGCAGGCCGCGCACTGCCAGCTGGTTGGACTCGGTGGCACCGCTGGTGAAGATCACTTCCACCGGTTTGCATCCGAGCACCCGCGCCACCGTGGCACGGGCCGTGGTCAGCACACGTTTGGCCTCCTGCCCCGGGCCGTGTTGTGATGAACTGTTGGCCCACACCCCGGTCATCACCGGCAGCATGGCGGCCATCACGCTGGGTGCCAGCGGTGTGGTGGCGTTGTGGTCGAGGTAAATCATGCGGCTCTGGCTCAGTCTTCAGGGCCAAAAGGCACGCTCGGCGTCCACACACAGCGCGTCGAGCAACGCCTCCAGCGGCTGGTCTCGCAGGCGCTCAACCCAACAGCCAGCCGCATGGTCACGCGAACTCAAGTGCCAGTGGCCGCAGGGCATGGGCATCAACAAGGCAATGTCGATCAAACCACCCTGCGGGTCCACGTTGCGCGAGCAACAGGGGCTTTGAATCACAAAACCGTCGCCTTGTGCGGAGACACGCGGTGTGACATAGCGGTAGCGCTGGCGCATGCGCAAGGCACGCTGCAGGCGGAGCTGGATCAGGTCCAGCACCGGGGTGGCCATGGCGGCCGCTTCGGCGGTCACACCGGCTCCACGGTTTCTGGCAGCCATCCCGGTGGCGCAGGCACCAGTTCGATTTCCAGGCAACCCACCACACAGTCAGCAAACTGCACCAGGTACACCGGCTCATTGAGGTCTGGCGCGTGGCCGATGTTGACAATTTCGCCCACCGTGCCGCGCGCGGCCAGCAGCGCGTCGGGCGCACGTTCGGGGTAACTGCCGTCGTTGACCAGGTCGTCCAGCGCAACCACACGCTGGCCCCAGGCATAGGCGGGTGCGCGCGGCTCAAGGCCGGGCAGCTCTGCAGCAGCGGTGGTGTAGTTGGTGGTCATGGTGTTTCCTCCAAAGGTTGGGCAGAGCCCAGGCTGGCCAGCGCAGCGGCCTTGTCACCCAGTTGCGCCAGCACCTCGGGCGGCAGCTTGTCCAGCGTGCACAACTCTTTGGCACGCATGCCCACGCGGTGGCCAGACTCAACAAAGTCCACCGCATAGATGTAGTACTGCTGCAAAAAGGTGTCGATGCTGATCACGTAGCCAACCTCGCCCTTGTGCACCAGCACATCACCAATGTCGTACCCCCGGTAGGTGCCGTCGTTACGCACCACCAAGCGCGAAACCACCCGCTCACCGTATGCGAACCGTGGCGGGTAGGCGGTTTCCAGTTCGTCGTCATCGCGGTTGATGTCAGCCATAAGCCACTCCAGCAAGCGTCCAAGCCTCAAGACGGCAGCACGGGCGCCACCGGGCGGCCGCGGCCAATCGAACTGACGTCGATGCGGGTCACGGCGGGTTGGGGGGCGGCGCCCGCGCTGCTGCAGGCGCAGGCTTCTTTGTTCGGGTCGGTGAAGCTCAGGCCGGATTCGGTGCGCGTTTCAATGAAATCGATGGTCAGGCCATTGAGCAACAAACGGGTTTCAGCGGCCAGGAACAGGCGCACACCGCCCACCTCCAGCAGTTGTTCGTCGGCAGCGGGAGTCGCCTGCGCGCTGAACTCACTTGAGTAGCCGGAGCAACCGCCCGGCTTGACCGCCAAGCGCAAACCCGCACCAGCGGGCAAACCCGAGAAACGCACAACGCGGTTGATGAATTTGACAGCAGCGGGGGTGATGGTGACGTTGGGGGTCATGGCGAGTCTCCGGTCGAGCAGGTAGGGTGGAAGTCTTTCAGGCGGCCAGCGCGGTATAGGCGCCCTGGCGGATGGCGGCGTCACCCCGGTTTTGATGCCGTACCACACCGCTGGCCACACGGGCGCGGTAGTCGTTGAACCAGTCCAACGCGGCTTTTTCGATGAACTCACCGACATAAGCGTCCACCGGCTCAACCCCGGCCAACATCAGTTCGTCACGCGGGCAGGCGCCGATCTTGGCCACCAACACCGCGTGGCAGTCGTTGATGGCACGCACCACCGAGGGCAGTTGCTCGTCATCCCCCGCGCCACCCTGGCAATACTGGTCCACCCGCCGGTGGCCGACAAAATGGGCCTTGGCGGCGGAGACCTCATAGACTTGAAATTCGGTGACATGGCCAAAGTGCTCGTTGACCCGCCCGCCGCCTTTGGTGGCCACCGCCACCAGCACGGTGAGGTCTTGGGCGGCCTGCAGCGCACTGGCCGCTGCCAGGGCCTGCTGTTTGGCGGCCTGCTGGGCAGCACGCTCAAGTGCCACCTTGTCCTGGTAGGCCTTGCGTTTCTCCAGGTCGTAGACCACTTCCATGGCGTCGAGTTTGTCGAGCGCGAATTCGTCGCTGCGGTCTTCACCGAGCAGGCCCACCGCGTCGGCGCGACATTGGCGGCAGTGGCGCATCAGGTTGGCACCGCCCATACAAGCGTCTTGCACGGCCTTGAGTTCCTGCGCGCTGGGGCCGCGCTGGCCGGTCAGGCCAAACACCGTGCCGTGTTCGGGCTCGGAGATCAGCGGCATGATGTTGTGCAGGAAAGCACCGCGTTTTTTCACCTCGCGGTTCACATCCATCAGGTGCTGGTCGTTGATGCCGGGGATCAGTACCGAGTTGATCTTGGTGAGCACGCCGCGCGCGGTGAGCATTTCCAAGCCCTTCATCTGCTGCTGATGCAGGATGGTGGCGGCCTCCACGCCGGTGATGCGGCGGTGGTTCCAGAAAATCCAGGGGTAAATCTTGGCGCCAATCTCGGGGTCCACCATGTTGATGGTGATGGTGACGTGGTCGATGTTGTGTTTGCAGATCTCGTCCACCAAGTCGGGTAAGGCCAGCCCGTTGGTCGAGAGACACAGCTTGATGTCAGGTGCCCTCGCTGTGAGCATGCGCATGGTGTCGAAGGTCTTCTTCGGATTGGCCAACGCGTCACCCGGGCCGGCAATACCGAGCACCGTCATCTGCGGGATGGCGCTGGCCACCGCCACCACTTTTTTGACCGCCTGGTCGGGCGTGAGTTTTTGCGACACCACACCCGGGCGCGACTCGTTGCTGCAGTCGTATTTGCGGTTGCAGTAATTGCATTGGATGTTGCAGGCCGGCGCCACCGCCACATGCATGCGGGCGAAGTGGTGGTGGGCTTCCTCGGAGTAACAGGGGTGGTTCTTGATCTTGTCCCAGACCTCGGCTGGCATGTCCTGCGGCCCATCGGACGAGCCACAACTGGCCTTGCCCTCCCCGCCCGACGAACTGCAGCCGCCGCCGGACGAGGCCAGTTCCAATTTGATCTTCAAAGGTTTGAGCTGACCCATGCTGACATAGGTCGTGCCGGATTGGCTACCGGTGGGCGCGCTTGTTGGCATGGGACCCCTTCATGCGGTCGACCGTGACCGCTTTGGGCTTGATTAGCGATATCCATGCCACGCCCAAACACCGGTTTTTGGCTGAATTTTGTCGGTTGTGGCACACCCGTTCAGGCGCTGTCTGCCCCGGCCAGCAAGCGGCTTGTCTGTGTTGCGACAAAGCTGACACAGGCATCCTTGGTCTGTTGCATCGGCGAAGACCGTTGGCCGTGCCAATGGCCAGCGCGTCAGTTGGCGGCGCTATGTGGGGTGACGTACCGACAACCCGGCCCACCGAATGGCACCCTCATGTGCCATGGCGCATGACGGGGTTGTGCTCTGTCAGGTTTTCGCCATGTGTCAACACCTACCTGAAAGCAAACCATGACCACCACATCACACCGCGGCAAAACCGTACATCACCTCATCACCCTGACGGCTGCGCTGGCCGTTTCTGCCCTTGCGCTTGGCACGACCCTGGCACAAGCAGCAACTGCCGACGCCGCAGCGGCCCCAGCCGAGACCGCCAGCCACGCAGAGCGCGCCATGTCTGACAGCTGGATCACCACCAAAGTGAAGTCGGAAATCTTCGCCAACAGCGTGTCCAAGGCCTTCAAAGTGGGTGTCAAAACCAAACACGGCGCGGTGACGCTCAAAGGCAAGTTGCCCAACCAGGATGCCATTGACTTGGTGAAGTTGATTGCAGAAAAAGTCAAAGGGGTCAAAAGCGTGGATGTGTCTGGCCTGGTGATCGGGGCGTAAACCCTCGCTCTGCGCCAGCTTGGCTAGGAGTCTGGGCGGCAGAAGAAATCGAAGCGAAACGGGTGGGAAAAGAGGCCAGTTTGCGCCCACTTTTGAGGACGGTAGCCGTAGCTACCGCCGG
>Ga0302214_1000026_pt1 | contig 100845 bp, 93 predicted proteins | sample II_Fen_N1_3_FD_194584 | JGI IMG/M metagenome (GOLD analysis project Ga0302214, IMG submission 194584) | Peat permafrost microbial communities from Stordalen Mire near Abisko, Sweden - II_Fen_N1_3 | ecosystem: Environmental > Terrestrial > Soil > Wetlands > Permafrost | place: Sweden: Abisko... | reverse complement strand
GCACGTCCAGAGTGCGGCAGGTTGGTTTGGCCGCTCCGTTAAACCTTTGCTTTGCTTGCAATTTCATTCGACTTCGTAGCAGGCCAATTGCAAGCGCCAGACCGCGCAAATGATCAGAGTTTCATGCACGTACCAATCGACCTCCATGGGCTCGCATCCAGGCAGCCAGACTGTCCAATGTGGCTCGCAAGGTTTTCCCCAACTCGGTCACTTGATACTCCACGCGTGGTGGTACTTCGGCATAGATCGTGCGGCAAACCAGCCCGCGTTGCTCAAACAAGCGCAATTGCCGGGTCAGTTCTTTCTGCGTGATGGGAGCCACTGCACGTTGCAAATCACTGAAGCGCACCGGTTTGTCGATGACGATCAGCCGGTACAGGATGGGAATAGCCCATTTGCCGGAAATCAGGTTGACAAAGTCCACCATCGGACAAGGCTCAGTGGAGGGGATGCCAGCAGACACCATTTGCGCCCGCACTGTCTTGAGAGTTCCCATAACGATCTATTTCCTCCTTTAGTACCTATAAGGTGCCTACTATACAAAGAATACTATTGACTCAATAATAGGTTTTCCAAACTCATCTGGAAAACACAACATGTCAAGACTTCAAAACAAATTTGCACTGATCACCGGCGGAACCAGCGGTATCGGCCTGGAAACTGCACGCCAGTTTTTGGCACAAGGTGCCACAGTGGCGATCACCGGTAGGAGTGAAACCGCCCTCTCGGCCGCAGGTCAAGCGCTGGGCCATTCGGTTCTGCTGCTTCAGAGCGATGCGGGTGACGTGGCTGGCCAAGACACGTTGGCCAGGCAAATTGCACAACATTGGCCGCGCCTTGATGTGCTGTACGTGAATGCGGGCGATGTGACGCACCGCCCTCTGCAGGATTGGGACGAGGCCGCTTATGACCGGCTCATGAACATCAATCTCAAGGGCCCGTTTTTTCTCATTCAGTCCTTGCTGCCTTTGTTGGCCAATCCGTCGTCCGTGATTCTTTGTGGCTCAGTCAGCGCCCACATTGGTTTACCGCAAAGCAGCGCCTATGCCGCCAGCAAGGCCGGCTTGCTCTCGCTGGCACGAACCTTGTCAGGTGAACTGACAGCACGCGGAATTCGGGTCAACGGCTTGAGCCCAGGTCCGACCGAGACGGCGGCGCTGGGCAAACTGGGCCTGCCGCCACAAGAAGAGGCGGCCTTGCGTGCGCAAATCAAAGATCTCGTTCCCATTGGTCGCCTGGGCACGCCACGGGAATTGGCCATGGCGGCAGTGTTCTTAGCATCCGATGAGTCAAGTTTTGTGGTCGGCACAGAATTACAAGTTGATGGTGGCGTAGGCAACCTGTGAGCGAACAACAGCACGAAAATTAGGCGCTCAATGCCTCCGATAAAGGCGAGCCTCGGGGCAAGATCACGTCCCCGCTTCCTCATCCCACTTCTTCAGCAAAGCCAGCTTTTCGCCAATCTTGACTTCCAAACCGCGCGGCACAGGTTGGTACCAGCCTGGCTCTGGAATGCCCTCAGGCAGGTAAGTTTCGCCCGCAGCATAGGCATTGGGCTCGTCGTGTGCATAGCGGTACTCATGCCCATAACCAAGCTCTTTCATGAGTTTGGTCGGGGCATTGCGCAGATGGACCGGTACCTCCCGACTCTTGTCCTGCTTCACAAAGGTTTTGGCCTGGTTGTAGGCGTTGTAACCCGCATTGCTTTTGGCAGCGACTGCCAGATAAATCACCGCTTGCCCAAGGGCCAATTCACCTTCAGGGCTGCCTAGTCGTTCGTAGGTCAAGGCAGCGTCATTGGCGATCTGCATGGCACGAGGATCAGCCAGACCAATATCTTCCCAAGCCATGCGAACAATACGCCGCGACAAATAACGCGGATCAGCACCACCATCGAGCATCCTGGTCAACCAGTAGAGGGCTGCGTCCGGATGGGAGCCGCGAACCGATTTGTGCAAGGCCGAGATCTGGTCATAGAAGTTGTCGCCACCTTTATCGAAACGTCGGCTGTTCAAAGTCAGCGCGTTCTGAAGAAAGTCGGCGGTGATCAAGCGGACGCCGGAGGTTTTGGCCGCCGTGTGGGTCTGCTCCAGCAGATTCAGGAACCTTCTGGCGTCGCCATCTGCATAACCAATGAGGGTATCGGCGGCCAAGTCATCAAACAACAGATCGCCCAGGGCATTTTCTTGCACCCTTTTCAACAACAGCTTCAACTCGTTGTCGGTCAGCGACTTCAGCACATAAACCTGAGCCCGCGACAGCAAGGCCGAGTTCACCTCGAACGAGGGGTTCTCGGTGGTGGCGCCGATGAACGTGACCAAGCCGCTTTCCGCATAAGGCAGCAAAGCGTCTTGTTGGGACTTGTTGAATCGGTGAATTTCATCCACAAACAAAATGGTGTGCTTGCCCATCGCCAGGTTTTGTTCGGCCTGCTCCATGGCGGCACGGATGTCTTTGACACCGGAAAACACCGCCGACAAGGCGATGAACTCACAATGGAAGGCGGTGGCGGTAAGACGTGCCAATGTCGTCTTACCAACCCCAGGCGGCCCCCAAAAGATCATGGAATGCGGCTTGCCCGACTGGAACGCCAACCTCAAGGGCTTGCCCTCGGCCAGCAAATGAGACTGTCCGACCACCTCGTCCAACGTCTTGGGACGAAGGGCTTCAGCCAGAGGCATCACAGGTTTTTGATCGAACAAATCAGGCACAGGCCACCCTCACAAGAAAACGGGACATTTCAAAACGCGGCACAACCAGTGGCCTCCTCGATGAATGCGCTGCGCGCAAGGCGCTATTGTGGCTTGGCAGCGCGTGCGCCAAGTCCTTTTTCGGGCAGTTCAGCAGTCCGAAAAGCGAATGACATTGCGGCCCGCCGCTTTGGCGGCATACATGGCCGCATCTGCCCATTTCAGCAGGTCATTCTGACTGGCATCCATGCCCTGAAACAAGGCCACTCCGATGCTGGCCGAGCACTCGTGGGCCACGGTCTGATCCGGCTGTCCAGTTTGGCGAACCGTCAACAGATACGGCGCCACCAGACTCGCGCGAATTTTCTCAGCCACTTCGCTGGCTTGGTGAAGCGATCGCTGCCGATCACCACTTAGCTCCCCCAGAACCACCACGAATTCGTCACCGCCAAAACGGGCGATGGTGTCCTTCTGGCGCACACACTCCAACAACCTGCGGGCCACCTCCAGCAGCAACAAATCGCCCACATGGTGGCCATGCAGGTCATTGACCGATTTGAAGTTATCAAGATCCAGCACCATCACGGCACCAAAGTTGCCGCTGCGTTTGCTCACCACCAAGCTTTGCCCCAGCCGGTCATCCAGCAACCGCCGGTTCGGCAAACTGGTGAGCGGATCAAAAAACGCCAGCTGCCGCACCTCCTGCTCCAGACGGACGCGCTCGGTGCACTCTCGCGTGGTGCCGTGGTAACCAACAAGCTTGCCTTGTGCGTCCAAGTCGGGTTTGGCAAGCACCTCGCCCCACAGCACCAGGCCACTTTGGGTACGGAGCGGCACCACAAAGGTCCAAAAGCCTTCTTGGAGTTTTTTAAGCGCGCCTGCTTGTGTGCTGTTTTTTAGAATGTTTTCGACCATCGCCACGCCTTCGTCAGTGAACAGGTCGAACACATGCTGGCCTATCACCTCTTGCGCCTTGAAGCCACGCAGGCGTTCATCTGCCGGGCTGATGTAGGTGATGCGCAGGTGACGGTCGATCCGCCAGACCACATCCAGGGTTTCTTCGGTCAGCAGGCGATACAGCGCCTCACTCTCCTGCAACTCCTTGGTACGCTGCGCCACCAGTGCTTCCAGCGCACTGTTGCGGTCTTGCAGCCCCTTGAGGGGGTAGACCTCACCGCCCTGCACCAGGTGGTAGGGGATGGAGATGCCGCTGTGCACGATCTTCCAGTCATCCCCCTCCAGACGAAAAATCAGCACCAGCCGCGCAGTTTCCCGAGACAACACCCGCTCAGTGCCCGGCAAATGGATGTGAAAAAAGGCAGTGGCCACCACCACCTCTTGACTCAGGTCTTGCAGTGAGAGGTCAATCATCTCGATACGAAGCGGCTGCGGCACCTGCAAAAAATCTTGCCGCGTGATGTTTTCCCACTCAGCGCGGTCTTTCACCAGCACATCGCCGCCGCCAGTGAATCCACTGAAATTGTCGCTAAAGCGCGTGACCAAACGGCCATCACGCCCGGCATACTGCGCGATGTAGTCGTCAAACAATGCCCGAATGGTTGTCAGGCGATCTGATCGCAAATTGGGAGACATAAACAGCTCAGTAAGGGAGTTGATCGCTGAAAAATAAACTCGATGCCCGCACCAATGGCTCCCAGGCTAGCTGAAAGCCATCCCATTTTCCTTGGCAAGCGCTTTTCGTCAACCAACTTGGATCAAGTACAGGTCAAAAAAGCATGCTTGTGCTGTCGCCCCCTTTTGAGCGCCCACCGAGGGCAACCGGCGCGCTGGTTACTGCTTGAGCACATCCGCCCCAGCTGGCGGCTTGAAATCAAACGTCTTGGCCGGCAAGCTGGGATTCACCTGAAAACTGCGAAAAGTCAGCACCGAACGCTGACCAAAGCTGTCCAAAATCTCCAACACTTCGAGGTTGGCCACCTCGGCGCCACTGGGCCGAAAGCCCACCCGCACCGATTGCAGCTGGCCGTCTTTGGCCTTGGGCGTGGCCAGCACCCATTGCAAGCCGTCCTTGTCGGGCGCATCGGCCAAGATGAAGTCAGCCTGCAGCGCCTTCACATCAGCCGCCGAGGCAATCAGCGCTGCGGGGGTCGAGCCCAGCACCTGCGACTGATGGCGCGCCGTGACCTGGTTCAGGTCGATGTCATACAGCCACAGGGTCTGGCCGTCAGCCACGATGGTCTGGGCAAAGGGTTTGAGATAAACAAACTTGAAGCGACTGGGCCGGGAAAACTCAAACTGACCGCTCGATGTCTTCACGCGCGGCGCCTGCCCGTCTTTGGCGGGCGAACTCACCACCTGGGTGAAGTCGGCCTTGCCGGTTTTCACCGTGCGCACAAAGTCTTCCAAGCTTTTTAGGCCTGTAGCCCAGGTATTTCCTGCACTAGCAGCTATCAAAGCAGTAGTAATCAATAGTCGTTTGAAATGCATTGTTCGATCCATCATTCGTTGCGCGCGGGCACCAGAATGTCGCGCTGGCCGCTGGTGCTCATGCTGCTGACCAAGCCGGCTTTTTCCATGTCTTCCACCAGCCGGGCGGCGCGGTTGTACCCAATCTTCAGATGGCGCTGCACCAGCGAGATGCTGGCTTTGCGGTTTTTGAGCACCACCTCAACCGCCTGGTCGTACATCGGGTCTTTTTCACCACCGCCGCCGTCAAGTGCGCCTGCGCCATCTTCACCGTCGACCGTACCACCCTCCAAAATGCCTTCGATGTAATTGGGCTCACCCTGGCTTTTGAGGTAGCTGACCACGCGGTGCACTTCTTCGTCGCTGACAAACGCACCGTGCACCCGGATTGGCAGGCCGGTGCCGCTGGGCATGTAGAGCATGTCCCCCATGCCCAACAGCGCCTCGGCGCCCATCTGGTCGAGGATGGTGCGGCTGTCGATCTTGCTGGACACTTGGAAGGCGATGCGTGTCGGGATGTTGGCCTTGATCAGGCCGGTGATCACGTCCACGCTGGGGCGCTGGGTCGCCAAAATCAAGTGGATACCGGCGGCGCGGGCCTTTTGCGCTAGGCGGGCAATCAGTTCTTCGATCTTTTTGCCCACCACCATCATCAGGTCGGCCAATTCGTCGATCACCACCACGATGTGGGGCAGGCGCTCGATTGGCTCGGGCGCCTCGGGGGTCAGGCTAAACGGGTTGTAGATGAACTCACCGCGCGCCTTGGCTTCGTCCCATTTGGTGTTGAAACCAGCCAGGTTGCGCACGCCCATCTTGCTCATGAGTTTGTAGCGGCGCTCCATCTCGGCGACACACCAGGTCAAGCCATTGGCGGCCTGCTTCATGTCGGTCACCACCGGGCACAGCAGGTGCGGAATGCCTTCGTAGACCGACATTTCCAGCATCTTGGGGTCGATCATCAACAAACGCACGTCATGCGCCTCGGCCTTGTACAGCAGCGAGAGGATCATGGCGTTGATCCCCACCGACTTGCCCGAGCCGGTGGTACCGGCCACCAACACATGGGGCATCTTGGCCAGATCGGCCAGCACCGGGTTGCCGATGATGTCCTTGCCCAGGCCCATGGTCAGCATCGATTTGGCTTCGTTGTAGATCTTGGAGCCCAAAATTTCGCTCAGCTTGATGGTCTGGCGTTTGGCGTTGGGCAACTCCAGCGCCATGTAGTTTTTACCGGGGATGGTTTCCACCACCCGAATCGACACCAGACTCAAAGAACGCGCCAAATCCTTGGCCAGACCCACAATCTGCGAGCCCTTGACGCCCGTGGCGGGCTCGATCTCGTAGCGCGTGATCACCGGCCCAGGCTGCGCCAACACCACGGATACCTCGACGCCGAAGTCCTTGAGCTTTTTCTCGATCATGCGGCTGGTCATCTCCAGCGTCTCTGGGGCCACGGTTTCCTGGCGCTGTTGCGCGGCATCCAGCAGGTCCACCTGCGGCAGCTTGCTGTCGATTTCGTGGAACAGTGGTTTTTGCCGCTCTTTCACCACGCGGTCGCTCTTGGGCAGCTCCACCACCACCGGCTCCACAACCACCACGGGTTTGGGGTGGTGCACCGCTTTGTCCTGGCGCTCTTCGACCAGTACCTCGGCACGCGCTTGCGCCGCCTGCTGACCGAGCGCCACGTCTTCATCTTGGGCAATTTTTTCGCGGCGGTTCTCAATCTGGCCAAACATCCAGGCCCCCAGCCGCTCGGCGACCTGCCCCCAAGAGAAGCCAAACACCAGCGACGAACCAATGACCCCGGCGGCAATCGCCACCAGGCCCGAGCCGGTGTACCCCAGGCCCTGCAAGCCCAGCGGACCCAGCCAATAGCCCAGCAAACCACCGCTGTGGCCTGGCAGGCGCACTTCCAGGCTGTAAAAACGCGTCCACTCCAGCATGGTGCTGGCGCACATCAGCAGAGCCAACCCCAGCCAAAACAAGCCTCTGCCGCCGCCAGCGTGCCCAGTGTCGTCAACGGATTTGGCAGGCGCAAAGACCTCCTCATTGCCACGCAGCCAGCGCGCCAGCGCCGACAACCAGGCACGCAGCGCCGCAGCCACACACCACCACACCGAAAAGCCCAGCAGGAAATAACTGCCATCAGCCAGCCAGGCGCCCACATGTCCAGCGTAGTTGTGCAAGGGCTCGTTGCCACCGGACGTTGACCAGGCCGGGTCTTGCGGCGAATAACTCAGCAGCGCCAACAGCCACAGCGCCAGCGCCACCAAACCAACCAGCAACCAAAGCTCCTGCGCAAAGCGGCCCAAAACCGAGCGCCCAGCTTTGGGCCCATCTTTGCGGGGCGTGTTGAGGGTGTTGAGGGAATACGTCATGGCGGATTAACGCAGCACCAGACGGTGTTCTTGCAGCACAAAACTGCCGCTCTCAGTGGTTTTGATAAAACCCTGCTCCTCAAAGTCACGCATCACACGGCTGACCATTTCGCGCGAGGCGCCCACCATTTTGGCGATGTCCTGGCGCGTCATTTTTTCGCAGACCACCGCGTCAGTGTCACCCTGAGGTTGGGCCGCATCCAGCAACACCTTGGCGACGCGGCCATACACATCCATCAGCGCCAGCGAGCTGACCATGTCGCTCGATTTGCGCAAACGCTGCACCAGGTCTTTCATGATCCAGAGTGCGATGCTCTGGTTCTCCGCCAGACAGCGGACAAACTCCTCGTGGCTGAGTTCCAGCACATCGGTCTGGACATCCGCTCGGACACTGGCTGAGTGACCGTGCCCATCAATCAGGCTCATTTCACCGACGCAATCGCCCGGCCCGAGGGTGTTCAGAATCACCTCTTTGTCGCGCTTGTCCGTGCGACTCACCCGGACCCGGCCCGACAGGATGATGAACAGGGCACCCGTCTTTTGTCCCTGCTCAACAATCAATTCACCCCGCTTGAAGCGCCGTTTGGACACATTGCCGGACAATTGGGAGATCTGCGCTTGGGTCAGCCCTGCAAAAATCGGCACCCGGCGCAATAAATCTGACGTTGTCAACATAGCCATCGAATCACCCTAAAAAACGACCACGCCAAGAACAGATAGCATTGAATAACGTCAAAACTCCCGTTAGTGGACCAAGCCAGATAGTTTAAAAACTTATCGTGACTGTACACGCCACACTCTTCTGATTAAAAGGTAACAAATAAATGCCAAGCCAACGCCATGCACAAGTTCTGATTCTGGGATCGGGCCCCGCCGGTTACACCGCCGCCATCTATGCGGCTCGCGCCAACCTCTCGCCGCTGCTGATCACCGGCATGGCCCAGGGTGGCCAATTGATGACCACCACCGAGGTCGACAACTGGCCGTCCGATGTGGATGGTGTGCAGGGCCCGGATCTGATGGCGCGTTTTCTGGCGCATGCCGAGCGTTTCAAAACCGAGATTGTGTTTGACCACATCAACCAAGTCGATTTTTCCAAGCGGCCGTTCACCCTGATCGGCGACAGCGGCACCTACACCTGTGATGCCTTGATTTTGGCCACCGGTGCCTCCGCCAAATACCTGGGCCTGCCCTCAGAAGAGGCCTTCATGGGGCGTGGTGTCTCGGGCTGCGCCACCTGCGACGGCTTTTTCTACCGAAATGAAGTCTGTTGTGTGGTCGGTGGTGGCAACACCGCCGTCGAAGAAGCGCTGTATCTGTCCAACATTGCCAGCAAGGTCTACTTGATTCACCGCCGCGACAAATTCCGCGCCGAGCCGATCATGATCGACAAACTGATGGACAAAGTGGCCTCGGGCAGGATTGAGTTGCGCACCTTCAGCACCCTGGAAGAAGTACTGGGTGACCAAAGCGGCGTGACCGGCGCACGCATCAAAAACGTTACAACCGGCGCGCTGGAAGACCTGACGCTCAAAGGTTGTTTCATCGCCATCGGCCACTCCCCCAACACCGGCATTTTTGAGGGCCAGTTGGCCATGGAAAACGGCTACATCATCACCCAAGGCGGCAACAAAGGCTTTGCCACCCAGACCAGTGTGCCCGGCATTTTTGCCGCCGGTGACGTGCAAGACCATGTGTACCGCCAGGCCATCACCAGCGCCGGCACCGGTTGCATGGCGGCGCTGGACGCACAGCGCTTTTTGGAGCAACAGGCCTGAGCACAAATAGCGGGCTATAATGCTGGGCTTTGCTGAACGCCCCCGTGAGGGGATCGGACGGCAATCGGGTTACCGCCACCCTTTTTCTTGGCGAGGTGAGGCTCTTGGCGTCAGTCGGGGCCGTTAAAAAATATCGGAGTGTCCACATGGCACGCGTATGTGAAGTCACGGGCAAAGGCCCGATGGTTGGGAACACAGTTTCCCACGCCAACAACAAAAACAAGCGTCGGTTCCTGCCGAACCTGCAATACCGCCGTTTCTGGGTGGAGTCTGAAAACCGCTGGATTCGTCTGCGGATTTCCAACGCCGGTCTGCGTTTGATCGACAAAAACGGTATCGACGCTGTGCTCGCAGACTTGCGCGCACGTGGTCAAGCCTAATTTCACGAAGGAATCATCATGGCAGCCAAAGGCGGACGCGAAAAAATCAAGCTGGAATCCACAGCCGGCACCGGTCACTTCTACACGACCGACAAGAACAAGAAAACCACTCCTGAGAAACTGTTGATCAAGAAATTTGATCCCAAGGCTCGCAAGCATGTGGAATACAAAGAAACAAAACTGAAGTAATTCGGTTTTTCTTGTGTATAAAAAAGCCCGCTTCATGCGGGCTTTTTGCTTTTATAACTGTAGCTAGAAGCCCTCAAGAAATAAGGGCTAGTGGCCAATTTACTGACCCTTGGAAATAGCCTCGGCCCAGCGCCCAGCCATGGCTGGCGTGTTAAAGCAGGTGGTCACATCACCTGCGCTGTAGACCGCGCGGTCGAGCAGCTGGATGTCGGCCTCATGCTGGCGCGCCACATGCGGGTCTTCAAAAAAGATCACCTTCTGGCAGCGCCGGTCCAGCACCAGCTCGGCAATCTGTGAGTCACCGCCCAGCGGGCCGCTTTGGTAACAGGTCACCCAGGGTTGCCCCGCTGGCCAGCCACGCGCCCAAGCCATGGCATTGAGGCGGCTGCCGGTGGTGCCGGTGGCAACACGCCCGGCAAACCGCGACAACACGTCAAAGTGCGCCATGGCAAAAGCGACCATGTCTTCTTTCAGTGCATCGTGGGCAATCAGCGCCACCACCTGGGACTCAATCGCCAACAGCTGTTCCGCCATCGGCACCGGGTCGGTCCCCACACCCGCATGCACCAGCTCCACCGCCACCCACTCCAGCGCACCGGCAAAGGTGGCCACAAAGGGTTTGCCATGGATCACACATTGGCGTTTGAGGGCTTGCGCCTCCGGAAAAATCGAGGTCGGGTTGACCGGGTCGATGAAAAAGAACACGCCATCGAGCGCAGCGTCAGGCGTCAGGCCACCGGCCACCCGGGACACCAGGCGCATCAGACCGCCATCACGACCGTGGCCGACCGAGACCAGTTGCCCACGAAACAATTTGTTGACCACCAACGCATCATGTGCGCCGCCAGTGGCGTGCCATTGAAGGCCGAGCAATTTCAGCGCCGGTTCACACACACGGGCCCACCGCAGCAAGCTGCTGTCTGATCCAACCCGGTGAAGGCGATGGGCTGCCAGTCCAAAGTTCATGCTTGGCTCCTCAAACTCAGCGGCGACACACACAAAGTGCACGCCAGGTGCGAGTCAGCGCGCGGCCTCTGGCTGGCGGGAGATATCAAAAAAGCGCAGATAGTCATGGCAAGAATCTTTCACAAAAAAGCGACTGTCTTCACAGCGTGGCCCAGTATCACATGGGATTTTGACCCTTTGACTCACCGCCAGAGCGCTGTCGGCCAAGGGCTTTTGCAGGTCTGGAAGGAGGCCCTGCACACGCTATAAATTGGTGAGCAGTATAGCCAATTAGAAAAAGGGCTAGAAGGCTATTTCTTGCCTAATTGCACCACCGGCTCACACTTGTGCTGCCCGCAGCTTCCACGAAAACTCCTGCAGCGCTGCAATGCCGCTGGCCTCGGCGCGCTGGCACCAAGCCTGCAGTTCGGTGATGAGCTGTTCGCGGGTGTGCTGGCGGTTGAGCCACATTTGGCGCAGCTCTTCACGCATCACCACCATTTTGTCGAGCGCTGGCGAGGCTGCGCGTGCGGCGGCCAGGTGTGCGGCCAAGGCGACAGGAATCTTCTCAGCATCGCGGTGCAACCAGCGTTGGGCTGCGCGAATCACGTTGGCATCGGCATGCCGGGCTTGCAAGGCCTTGACCTCATGCCGGAAAGCAGTACGCATGCCTTGGGCGTAACGCGCCATCAGCTCGAAGCGGTTGTGGATCAGCGCCTCCAGCGTCTGCTCATCGGCCACCGGCCGCACGCTGCCCAGAGCCAGCCGAGGCGGTGTCTTTTTGACGGTGGCCAAGCGCAAGCGCTGCAGCAGGCTGATGTACATCCAGCCGATATCAAACTCATAGGGCTTGACGGAGAGCTTGGCCGAGGTCGGGTAGGTATGGTGGTTGTTGTGCAGCTCTTCGCCGGCAATCAGGATGCCCCAGGGCGAGATGTTGGTGCTGGCATCGGGCGCCTCGAAGTTGCGGTAACCCCAGTAGTGCGCCGCGCCGTTGATGATGCCTGCGGCCATCACCGGTGTCCACATCATCTGCACCGCCCACACCGACAAGCCAGCGGCACCAAACAGCGCCAAATCGATCAGCAACATCAGCACCACACCCGTACCAGACAGGCGGGTGTAGAGATGGCGCTCCAGCCAGTCGTCAGGTGTGCCGTGGCCATAACGCGCCAGGGTGTCGAGGTTGCCTGCTTCCTTGCGGTACAGCTCATAACCCTGTAGCAACACGGTTTGTATGCCATACACCTGCGGGCTATGCGGGTCGTCGCTCTGCTCACATTTGGCGTGGTGTTTGCGGTGAATCGCCGCCCATTCTTTGGTGACCTGACCGGTGGTGAGCCACAGCCAGAAGCGGAAAAAGTGCGCGGCCACCGGGTGCAGGTCCAGCGCGCGGTGCGCCTGGTGCCGGTGCAAAAAGATGGTCACGCTGATCATGGTGATGTGCGTCATCACCAGCGTGAACAGCACAAGTGCCCAGGCACTGATGTCCCACAGGCCGTGGCCAGCCCAATCCATCCAGGAAGTCGTCAATCGCTGCCCCTCGTTATGAACGCCCAGCCTGTCCAGCAGGGTGCTGGCGCCAAGGCGTGAAAGCGCGGCTTACTTGCGCTGCCAGACGGCTGCAAAAAAACCGTCGGTCTGATGCTGGTGGGGCCACAAACGCAAAAAGCGCTGGCCGTTGTCACCGCCGCTGCACAAGGAATCGGCTTGCTCGACTTTAAGCCCGTCCAGCACCGCGCCCACTTCCAGCGGTTCAAAGTCCTTATTGGCTTCGGAGAAAGCCTGGGCAATGGCTTCGTTTTCTTGCGGCAGCACGCTGCAGGTGGCGTACACCAGACGGCCACCGGACTTCACCAGGCGCGCGGCGCTTTGCAGAATGGCGGCCTGTATGACCGCCATTTCGTCGACAGCCTTCATGTCCTGGCGCCATTTGAGGTCGGGGTTGCGCCGCAGTGTGCCCATGCCGGTGCAGGGTGCATCCACCAGCACCCGATCGATCTTGCCCGACAGACGTTTGACACGGTCGTCACGCTCATGTGCGATGGCCGCTGGGTGCACATTGGACAGACCACTGCGGGCCAGGCGCGACTTGAAGGCATCGAGCCGCCCGGCCGAGGTGTCAAACGCATACAGCCGCCCAGTGCTGCGCATGGCCGCACCAATGGCCAGGGTCTTGCCGCCGGCACCGGCGCAAAAGTCCACCACCATCTCACCCCGCTTGGCGTCCAGCAACATGGCCAACAGTTGTGAGCCTTCGTCTTGCACCTCGAAGTCACCTGCCACGAAGGCCGGGTGTTTGTTCAGCGCCGGTTTGCCCGCAATGCGCAGGCCCCAGGGTGAATACGGTGTGGGCAAGGCCTTGATGCCAGATTCGGCCAGTGCTTTTTGCACATCGGCGCGTTTGGCCTTGAAGGTGTTGACGCGCAGATCAAGCCCGGCGCCTTTGTTGAAACTCTCCACCAACGGCCAGAAACCGTCACCCAGCTGGTCTTTGAGCGGCTGCACCAGCCACTCGGGCAGGTTGTGGCGGTGGCGGTCCATCAGGTCTTGCGGCTGGATCTTTTCACATTGATCAAGCCAGTTGATTTCTTGATCACTCAGGGCGCTGCGCAGGAAATCGCCCGGGCCGTAAAAGCCCAGAATCGCCAAGCGCCGCTCTTTGGGGCCACTGCCGGAGGGGGCAAAGTGGTCAAACAGGTTCTTTTTGCGCAGCACCGTGTACACGGTTTCGGCCAGGGTGGCGCGTTCGCGCGGCCCCAGGCCACGGTGGTCGCGGAAAAAGCGCGACACGATGGCGTCCGCCGGATGATCAAATTTGAGGGTGAGACGCACCAGTTCAGAACAGGCGTCAAGCAGGGCTTTTGGATGCATAGGGCGCGCATTGTCCCATGAGCCACCTGAACGCGGTGCACAAGTTGCATCCGGCCCCACTTGTTGGCCCATGCCAGCCCCTACCGGTTTGACCCGCGCGGGAACTTTGCGCACGGTGGCCGCTCTGACGAGAAGGCGTCACGAACATGTCGCACAATGCGGCGGTCTTGCCTCTCAGCGCCCCGCCCGCCACCCATAGCCCCTTTGATTGATGCACCCCAAACCGCCCCACACTGGCAACACCAGCCAGTTCATCCGAGTCCATCTGCCGATCGCGCTTGTTGCCAGCCTGGCACTGGCTGGCTGCGCCAATTCACCAACACACGCAAGCAGCAGCGAAGCGGACGTGACGGCCACGGGTGCGGCAGCCAGCCCACACCACCCTTGGTGGGACGACTTCCAGGACCCGCTGCTGAGCCAACTGATCAACCAGGCACTGCAAGCCAACACCAGCATCCGCTCAGCGCAAGCGGCGCTGCAACAGGCACGCGCCCTGCGTGATGTGCGGGTGGCCAACGCTGGCCCCCAAGTCACCCTCTCCGGCTCGGGCCAGCGCAGCAAGACCGATGGTGTGGATGCCAGCAACAGTTTCACGGCCGGGCTGGACGCCACATGGGAAGCCGATATTTTTGGCGCCAATCGCGCCAGCATCAACGCCACCGAGGCCGACGCCCTCGCCGCCCAGGCCAGTCTGCGCGATGTACAGGTCAGCATGGCGGCTGAAGTGGCGCTGACTTACCTGCAATTGCGCGGCTACCAAACCCAGTTGGCGATTGCCCAAAACAACCTGGCCAGCCAACAGGAAACCCTGCAAATCACCCAGTGGCGAGCCCAGGCGGGCCTGGTGACCTCGCTGGAGGTGGAGCAGGCACAAACCGCCGCCGCCCAGACCGCCGCGCAAATCCCATCGCTTCAAACCAGCCTGGCCCAAACACGCCACAGCCTGGCGGTGCTGACCGGCCAACGCCCGCTGGACCTCGACCCGCTGCTGCTGCCAGAGCGCACCATGCCGCAAGCCAGCAGCACGATGACACAACAGATTCCGGCGGAAACCTTGCGCCAACGTGCCGACGTGCGTGCCGCTGAGTACCGCATCCGCGCTGCCTTGGCGCGGGTCGATGCGGCCGATGCCGCGCGTTACCCCAGCTTCAACCTGGGTGGTTCGCTGTCTTTGAGTGCATTGACATTGGCGGGCCTGGGCAACGGCGCCACGCTGGCCAGCAGTCTGCTGGGCTCGGTGTCGGTGCCGCTGATCGATGGTGGCGCGGCCAAGAGCCAGGTGCTGGCGCAAGAAGCGGCCCTGGAGCAAGCCCGCGCCGCCTACCAAAACACGGTGCTGACCGCCCTCAAAGAAGTAGAAGACGCGCTGATCGCCCTGAAAAATGACCGCGACCGCCTGGTTTTGTTGCAACAAGCAGCCACCTTTGCCCGCAACGCCGACCTGCTGGCGCAAAACCGCTTTGCCAGCGGTCTGATCGACTTCCAGACGGTGCTGCAAACCCAGCGCACCCTGCTCAGTGCCCAGGACAGTGTGGCCAGCTTGCAGGCGGGCCTGGGTGCCGACCACGTCCGGCTGGTCAAAGCCCTGGGTGGCGGCTGGCCAGCCCTGCCGTGATGCTGCTCTGGCGCCCGCTTGACCCCCTCAAACCTTCTTTTCGCCACCGATATGAACAGCCCTGACAGCAACAACACCTCATCATCCAAGCCGAGCGACCTGCAGGCTTTGCTGGCGGCATCGCCCAAACCCGCCTGGTGGAAACGCCGCGCGCTCTGGGGAGCTATTTTTTTAATAGCTATCAGTGCAGGTGGATACAGGGCCTGGCGCATTCATCAAGAAGAAAACGCGGCACCCAACTACATCACCGAGCCAGTGGGCAAAGGCAACCTGACACTCAACGTCACCGCCAACGGCACCCTGCAACCCACCCGCTCGGTGAGCATCGGCAGTGAACTCTCGGGCACGGTGCGCCGCGTGCTGGTGGACATCAACGACCGGGTCAAAAAAGGCCAGGTGCTGGTTGAACTCGACACCGCCAAGCTGAGTGACCAGGTGACCCGCTCACGCGCCGCCCTGGCGGTGGCGCAGGCCCAGCTCGCGCAGGCCACGGCCACCGTCAAAGAAAACCGCGCCAATGTAGGGCGGCTCGAAGAGGTGGCCCGGCTGTCGGGCGGCAAAGTACCCTCTGCCAGCGAGCTCGATACCGCCCAGGCCACGCTGGACCGCGCGGTCGCCGCCGAGCTCAGCGCCAGTGCCAGCGTGGACTCTGCGCGGGCCTCGCTGTCCACCGACGAGACCAACCTGTCCAAAGCCGCCATCAGCTCACCGATCAACGGCGTGGTGCTGACCCGCAGCGTGGATCCGGGCAATGCGGTCGCCGCCTCGCTGCAGGCGGTGACGCTGTTCACCGTCGCCGAAGACTTGAGCGAATTGCAGCTCAAGGTGAATGTGGACGAGGCCGACGTGGGCCGGGTCAAGGTCGGGCAAAAAGCCAGCTTCACCGTCAGCGCCTTTCCCACAAGACGTTTTCCGGCCACCATCACCACCGTGTCGTATGGCTCCACCATCACCGACAACGTGGTCACCTATGTGACCCAGCTCGACGTGGCCAATGCCGACCTGAGCCTGCGCCCGGGCATGACGGCCACGGCAACCATCACCGCGGTCGAGCGCAAGGATGTGCTGCTGGTGCCCAACACCGCACTGCGTTTCAAACCAGCCCGCGCCACCCCGCCAGAGTCCAAATCTGGTGGCAACATCATGTCCAGCATGATGCCGCGCATTCCGCCTGGTCGCAGCAAAAGCGCCAGCGGCGGTACGGCCAAACAGGTCTGGGTGCTGCGTGATGGTGTGCCGGTGGCGGTGACGGTCACGCCCGGCATCAGCGATGGCCGCATGACCGAGATCACCGACGGTGATCTCAAAGAAGGCATGGTGGTCATCACCGAGCAGCGCGCCAGTGGCAGCGCCAAAAAACCATGAGCACCGAGCCACTGATCCAGCTCAAACAGGTGACCAAGGTCTACGGCCAGGGCGCCACCGCGCTGCTCGCGCTCAAAGGGGTGGACCTGGCCATTGAAGCGGGTGACTTTGTGGCCATCATGGGGCCCAGCGGCTCGGGCAAGTCCACCGCGATGAACACGCTGGGTTGCCTGGACACGCCGACTTCGGGGCAATACATCTTCAACGGTGTGCATGTGGAGCACCTGTCGCGCGACCAGCGCGCGTTATTGCGCCGGCGTTACCTGGGCTTTGTGTTCCAGGGCTTTAACCTGTTGGCGCGCACCTCGGCCCAAGAAAACGTCGAACTGCCGCTGTTGTACCGGGGTGAACCCACCCAAAAACGCCATGCTGCCGCCAAAAAGGCGCTGGCCTCGGTGGGTTTGGCAGGCTGGGAACACCACACCCCGGCAGAACTCTCGGGCGGCCAGCAGCAGCGCGTGGCGATTGCGCGTGCCATCGTCACCGAACCGACCGTGCTGTTGGCCGATGAACCTACCGGCAACCTGGACACCAAGCGCAGCCACGAGATCATGCATTTGCTGTGGAAGCTCAATGCCGACCTCGGCATCACCGTGCTGATGGTCACCCACGAGAGCGACATGGCCGAGTACGCCAAACGCATCGTGCGCTTTGTCGACGGTGTGGTCGCCAGCGATGTGCGCAACGCCCACCCGACGGCGTTGCTCAGCGCCACTGGGGAGAGCGTCTGATGTGGCTAAGTACCCTGCTGCTGGCGCTGCGCTCGATCCGGCGCAACCTGATGCGCTCTTTTTTGACGATTCTGGGCATTGTGATTGGCGTCAGCGCGGTGATCACCATGGTCACCGTGGGCAACGGCGCGACCCTGGCGGTGCAAAACCAGATCGCCGGGCTGGGCACCAACCTGTTGCAAATCCGGCCCGGCCAGCGCATGGGCGCGCCCGGTGGCGGCGGTGGCCCATCGTTTCGCGAGGCCGACGCGATAGCCATCCGCAGCCAGGTCGGCGGCCTGCTGGCAGTCGCCGCTGAGGGCCGCACCACCGCCACCATCGTGGCGGACGGGCGCAACTGGAGCAGCAACGTGATCGGCAGCACCAACGACTGGCTGGTCACCGGCAACTGGAAGCTCACCGAAGGCCGCGATTTCAGCGACGACGAGGAGCGCGGTGGCGCCTCGGTGTGCCTGGTTGGCCAGACCATCGAGCGCGAACTGTTTGCCGGGCGCAGCGCACTGGGCGCCTTCATCCGGGTCAAGCAGATCACCTGCGAGGTCATCGGGGTGCTGGGCGCCAAAGGCCAGGGCGCCTTTGGCAACGACCAGGACGATGTGGTGCTGGTGCCGCTGCACACGCTGCAGCGGCGCATCGCGGGCAACCTGCGCGTCAACACCTTGCTGGTGTCGATGGTGGACGGCGCCGACCCCGAACGCGTCAAAGCCACCCTCACCGAGCTGCTGCGCGAGCGACGCAAGCTGGCCGAGGCGGACGAAGACAACTTCAATGTGCTCGACACCAAACAACTCGGCGAAACCTTCGCCAGCACCACCAAGGTCATGACCATGCTGCTCGGCGCGGTGGCCGCCGTGAGCCTGCTGGTGGGTGGCATCGGCATCATGAACATCATGCTGGTCAGCGTCACCGAGCGCACGCGCGAGATTGGCCTGCGCCTGGCCATTGGCGCTTTGGAGGGCGAGGTGCTGCTGCAGTTTTTGATAGAGGCGGTGGTGCTCTCGGCGCTAGGCGGCCTGATCGGCATTGTGCTGGCCACCGGCGCCTCGATTGGGCTGGCGCGGCTGATGGAGGTGCCCTATGTGTTCAACGTCGGGGTGAACCTGCTGTCGTTCGTGTTTTCAGCGGCGATTGGCGTGGCGTTTGGCTACGTCCCAGCCCGCCGCGCCGCCCGCCTGGACCCGATTGAGGCCCTGCGGCACGAGTGAGGCTTATACAAGAAATTGGCCGCTAGCCCTTACAAATCAAGGGCTAGCAGCTATATTTTTAGGAAACCACAGCCTTAAACGGCTGTGGGCTGGAACACCCGGATACGCGGTGCGATCTTGTCCAGTGTCTGCCGGGTCGCAATGCGCATGTCGTAATCCGTCTGCAGGTTCAGCCAGTAACGCGGCTCCATGCTGAAAAACAGCCCCAGCCGCAAGGCCGTGTCTGCGGTAATCGGGCGCACACCGTTGACGATGTCGCTGATGCGACTCGGTGGCACATCCATGTCAGCGGCCAGCTGGCGCGCGGTGATGCCCATGGGTTTCATGAATTCTTCGAGCAGGATTTCACCCGGGTGAATCTCGTCAAGCAAAGTCTCGGTCATGGTCAAGCTCCTCAGCCAAGTCAGTGGTAATCCACTATTTCCACACGGTAAGCACCATCGTCATGCCAAGCAAAACAAAGACGCCATTGGTCATTGATACGCCTGCTGTGCTGGCCCTTTCGATCGCCTTTGAGCGACTCCAGCATGTTGCCCGGCGGGATACGCAAGCTGTTCAACTCAGTGGCCGCGCTCAGTTGCAGCAGCTTGCGCCGTGCGACTCGCTCGATATGCTTGAACCGGGCGACTGGTTGGCTGTGAAACAAGGCCTCGGTATCGGCACAAGTGAATGAGCGAATCATGAGATGACTTTAATCTGAAATGCAGATTCTGTATCGCAGAATTTCTCTGACTTATGAGCATCTTCGATCCTGACCGCGCTTTGCCAACGGTCCGACACTCTGCCGTCAGCCAGCTACCCCCCTCAACTGACCCAGCAACACTTCTTGTACTGTTACCGCTGCCACAGGAACAGGGGTCGTTGCGGCCAACCTTGGGGCCACTGCGCAGCAGAGGTTCGGCCGAGTCACGACCCAGGAGGCGGCTTGACTTTGAGCGAGGATCTTCGTCGCGGAAACTGGCCCACCAGGTCACAGGCCACATGCGCCATCTCGTCGAGCATCTCCAGGTCTTCTTTTTTGCGACCTTGAGCAAGCAAACGCTTTTCTTCCTGACCACCGGTCTGCGTCACATACGCGATGAGTTCGTCGCGCGACGCATCACCTTCCATCACGCGTGTCACCATCGCATCCATCGCGGCGGTGCGCGACCAGAGTGAGGCCTAGATGTCCTCAAACAGCTTTTTCAGGGGTGCCACACAAACTGAAGCCAGACAGCGCCATAGGACTCCGTGACGCTGTCGCCCAGCACATCGTCCAATATCTCTTCGCTCCAATGCCCCAGCACCACCAGCGGGGCATAGGCGCGCGCGTCACGCCAGGATGCCAGCAAGTACATGACATATTCATGCAGGATGCAGTCTGGGTCATTAACAACCAAAGCCGGGCTGGCCGAAAAACGCGCCAACAAAAAGTGCCTCTAGCCCTTTAAAATCAAGGGAATATAGCTATTTATTCTGAAGCAAACCAAGCACTGCCTGCGGGTAAATCCGATGCTCTTGGGTCAGCACCCGTGCCGCCAGCGTGGCGGCACTGTCACCGGGCAACACCGGCACCACGGCTTGCGCCAGGATCGGGCCGTGGTCCAGCTCAGGGGTCACCAGATGCACGGTGGCACCCGCCACCTTGCAGCCTGCATCGATGGCACGCTGATGCGTGTTGAGCCCTGCAAAGGCGGGCAGCAGCGAGGGGTGGATGTTGACCAGCCGCCCGGCGTAATGGTTCACGAAACCGGGCGTCAAAATCCGCATGAAGCCCGCCAACACCACCAGCGGTGGGTGATCCATCGTGGCGTAGCGGTCAATGCGCTGCGCCAGCGCTTCATCAAAGGCTTCGCGGCTGGCAAAGGTCTTGTGGTCGATGACCTCGGTGGCCACCCCCTGCGCACGCGCCACGGCCAGCCCGGCGGCATCGACCTTGTTGCTGATCACCGCCGCCACCTGGGCCTGGTACTTGGCCGCCCAGTTGTCACGTTGGGCGGCTTTGAGAATGGCCTGCATGTTGGAGCCGCCGCCTGAGATCAAAATAACGATGTTTTTCATACTTGGCTGAATTATGACTTTGACCCCTCCCCCCTTCGGCACGACACCAGCCACCGAGCCGGTGTCGGCCATCCTGCTCAACCCCAGTGAGGCGCGTGTGCTGGCCACCCTGATGGAAAAAGCCCGCACCGTGCCCGACAGTTACCCGCTCTCACTCAACGCGCTGGTGCTGGGCTGCAACCAGAAAAGCAGCCGCGACCCGATCATGAACCTGAGCGAGGCCGAGGTGGCCGACGCCATCAGCGGCCTCAAAGAGCGCCAACTGGTGCGCGAAACCAGTGGCAGCCGGGTCACCCGCTTTGAACACAACGCCCAGCGCGGTCTGGGCGTGCCGGAGCAGTCGGCGGTGCTGCTGGGCATGCTGATGCTGCGCGGCCCGCAAACCGCCGCCGAGCTGCGCCTGAACAGCGAGCGCTGGTACAAGTTTGCCGACATCTCCTCGGTGGAAGGCTTCTTGGAAGAACTGCAAGACCGCCCCGCCGAAAAAGGTGGCCCGCTGGTGGTGAAACTGGCCAAAGCCCCGGGCGCGCGCGAGCAGCGCTGGGCGCAGCTGCTGTGTGGGCCGGTGGATGAAGCGCAGTGGGCAGCAGGCCCAGCGCGGGCTGCTGACAGCGGCACCCAAGAGCGCATTGAGCGGCTTGAAGCCGATGTCGCGCAGCTGCGCGCTACGGTAGCGCGGCTGTGTGCCGAGCTGGGCGTGGCAGACGCAACGTAGCCACCAGACCACCCTGCGGGTGGTTGGCCAGCGTCACGCAGCCGCCGTGGCGTTGCGCAATCTCACTGGCACTGGCCAGACCCAGACCGACGCCGCCACTGTGCCCCTGCTGGGGCGTGTGCGCCAGCCGGTAAAACGGTGTCAACACCTTGTTTAGCTCGGCCTCAGGAATGCCAGGGCCGCTGTCTTGCACTGAAATGTGTAGCTGCCCATCCTTATCCAGCAAGGAGATGCGGGCATATTGCCCATAACGCAGGGCGTTGCCAATGAGGTTGCTCAAACAGCGGCGCAAGGCCAGCGCTTGCGCCAGCACTGGCGCACAGGGCACATCGCCCAGCAGCTGCACATCCTGCCCACTGTCGCGGGCGTCGGCCACCAGGTTGCGCACCAGCGCGCCCAGATCGAGCCGCACCATCGGCTCGGGTTCAGCCAAACCACGCAGGGTGTCGAGCGTGGTGCGGATCATCTCGTGCATTTCAGCGATGTCTTTGTCAAACCGCTGCTGCAGCGGCTCCGGCAGGGTGTGTGCGCGGTGCGCCAAGCGGTTCAACGGCGTGCGCAGGTCATGGGCGACCGCTGCCACAAACTGATCACGCTGGAGCAGCTGCTGGCGAATGCGCAGATGCATGTGGTTGAACACCCGGATGGCGTCGCGGCACTCCTGAGCGCCCTCTTCCATCAACGGTTTGCAGTGGATCTGCGTGGCGATGGCCCGCGCCGCGTCACAGAGCTTGCGCACCGGCAGCACCGTCCAGCGGGCCCCCAGCCAGGCCGCCAGCACCAGCGCCACCAGGTCCATCAGCCAGCCCAGTTCAACCAGCACGGCCAACGACTGGGTGGCTGGCCCATCCACCGGCAAAAACCAGCTCGGCAAAGCCCCCCCGTACACCAGCGTGGCGGCCAGCACCCGGCTGACAATCACCGTCAAGGCCAACAACAGCGCCAGCCGACCAAACAGACGGTTCGGCCAGCCGCTCTGCACCAGCCCACCCCTGCGCCGCCAGCGCTGAGCGATCAATGGTGCCAAGCTGAGCGTCCCTGCACTGACTGGACGTTGAACATGTAACCGACACCGCGCACGGTTTTGATCATGGGGGGCGCTTTCGGGTCTTGTGCGAGTTTTTGCCGCAGGCGCGACACCAGCAAATCAATGCTGCGCTCAAACACATCCATCGCCCGCCCACGCGCCTGCTTGACCAGCTGGTCACGGCTGAACAGACGCCTGGGGGTTTGCAAAAAGGTCGACAGCAGGCGGAACTCGGCGTTGGACAAAGCCACCGTCAGCCCGGCGGGCGACTTCAGGGTGCGCTCACCGCGGTGCAGCACCCAACCGTCAAAATAAACCACATCGCTGTGCAACACCGCATCGGCGCTTTCCTGGGCAGGTTTTACCCGGCGCAACACGGTGTGGATGCGGGCCACCAGCTCGCGCGGCTCAAAAGGCTTGCTGACGTAATCGTCGGCGCCATTCTCCAGACCCATGACCCGGTCAAACATGCTGCAGCGGGCGGTCAACATGATCACCGGAATGGCCGAGCGCTGGCGGATATCCCGCGACAGTTGCAGACCATCCGTCCCTGGCAGCATCACATCCATCACCACCAGGTCAATCGGGTAACGCTCCAACTGGGCCCACATCTGGGCGCCGTCGCAAGCCGTGTGGCAAACAAAATTGAAGCGGGCCAGGTAATCCGCCAGCAAGGTGGTGATTTCGGCGTCGTCGTCAACGATCAAGAGTTGGGGTTGTGGCTTCATGGCGGACTGCGCAGGGGCAAAACCAGTTTAGAGCGCCACGCACGAACCGATAGAACGAATAGGACGGCTTTTAAGCCCCTGTTGAAGCGCTCCAGAGGCCTTTTGTATCCAGATTGACACAAACCAGAAATCGCCCTGATACCGAGCCCTTTGACAATAGATCTACCTCTAAAACCGCCTTCCGAAAGGACAAGTCATGGGCTCGATCTCTGGCGTCAGTGGCATGAGCAACGCTTGGAAGCAAGTCGACACACAGCGCAGCCAGATGCAGGCCCGGCTGCTCGAACGTGTGGGTGCCGACAAACTGATCCAAACCATGGACAGCCACTCGGACAGCGCGGTCAATGGGGCCGACACGATCGCGTCGGCAACCGGCTTGGACAGCCCCACCAGCAGCATCACCATGGATCAGCCGGACAACACCGCCCCCGAACTGGAACGCCTGGCCACAGCGCTCAAAAACGTAGTCAGCTCAGCCGACAGCCGTACCCATGACAACATGCTGAGCACCAGCGCCTAAATGCCTCGGTCTTTTTAGGCGATAGCCCTTATTTACTCATGGCTTCGCACTCTTAAAAACGAAGCAAATCGCGGCAGGCCGTTGGGCGTGTGGTCGCGGTAACGGTAAGTCACCAGGCTGCCAATGGCGGGTGGATCGGCGCGCTGCGCGTCGGTGAAACCACTGCCCAAGGCAAACCGCTGGCCGTTAGGCAGCTCCAGCAACAAAGCACCCAGTTTGCCGCTCAACCGGCCTTTGCCCGGCAAGTGCCCCACCACCCGGGCTTCGTCGTCTGGCACCGGTTTGAACTTGAGCAGGTTCTCACTGCGTCCGGGCGACCACAGGGCATCAGCGCGGTGCAGCACCAGCCCCTCGCCGCCAGCTTGCACGGTGGTGCTCAGCAGGGTTTGCAGCGCCTGGGCATCACTCACCCGCTGCTGCGGCACGGTTTGCAACCAGGGTTGCTGGGCTTGCGCCAGCACCGCCTGCAAACGCTCAAAGCGTTCACCAAACGGCTCGCTGGCGCCGGGCAGGTCAAACACCATGTAGGTCACCTGGCGCCAGTCAGCCTCCACCGGCTTGGTGCGGCGCACGATGCCTGAGACCTCATCAAAGCGACCGCGCCCCAGCCAGAGTTCTCCGTCCAGCGCCACGCTGGGCAAGGCGGCGATGAACCAGGCTGGCGCCGCAATTGGTCGGCCACTGCGAAAGCGCAAGACCTGGCCGTCCCAAAAAGCACGCACGCCGTCGAGCTTTTCACTCACCATGTGTGCCGCCGGGTCGTGCCCGGGCGTCCAGGCGCTGGCCAGCATCAAGGCCGGTGCGGGCGCAGCGGCCAGCTGACCCGGCGCGCTGGCTGGCTTGGCCGCAGCCGCCAACACCGGTGGCAAAGCACTGCCCAGCAACAGCGCCAGGCAAGCGGCAGACGTGGCTGTACGTGACAAAAGCATCTGGAGTCCTCCCTCTCTCGCTGTATGACAAACTGGCCGCTAGCCCTTTAAAAATAAGGGCCTGCAACTATTATTTTGATATCAATTGGCAAGACACCAACTGTGCCGGCCAGACGTGACGACGCAGAACGTAACGGCGCACCACACATCAGAAAACGACTTAAGGCAGTTTTTGGCGTCCGCGCTGATCAAGCCGCCAGCCGCGAGGACTTGGGCACATGCGCCATCAAAAACGCCATCTGGTCCACCAGAATGCGGCGGTTGCGCAGGATGAAGTCTTCCCACAGGCTGGGCACATAGGGGGTGTAGAGCAGCGGCATGTTGGCTTGCTCGGGGGTGCGGTCGCTCTTGCGGTGGTTGCAGGGTTTGCAGGCGGTGACCACGTTCATCCAGGTGTCGATGCCGTGTTGGGCAAACGGGATGATGTGCTCGCGGGTTAAATCGGCCTCGGCAAACTGCTCGCCGCAGTAGGCGCACATGTTGCGGTCACGCGCAAACAGCTTGGTGTTGGTCAGGCCCGGGCGCAGTTCAAACGGGTTGATGTTGGGCACACCTTTGGTACCGATGATGCTGGAGACGGTGATGATGGATTGTTTGCCGGTGATGGCGTTGTGGCCACCGTGAAACACCGCCACTTCATGGCCCATTTCCCAGCGCACCTCTTCAGCGGCGTAATGCAACACCGCCTGTTCCAGCGAAATCCACGATTGGGGCAGCCCCTGGGCTGACAGCTTCAAGACTTTCAAAACACGACTCCCAAAAAAGACGTTATCCGAAACCCACTCAAAACCAAACACGCACCACCAGAACTTTCTGCGTTCCCCCAAGTCTGTTGCAGGAAACGCGCCAACGCCTATCGCCACGTCGGTCTAAGACACAATATACCCTCTTTACGTGTCAAATTGGCGTCAAGCCCACTTGAACTTTGCACACTGTGCTATTTAAGTTATAACAAAGCATGAAGATTTACAGGGGTTTCAAGCACCCGGACATTGCCCCGGCGTGTGCTTTGACAATTGGCAACTTTGACGGTGTACACCGCGGCCACCAGGCCATGCTCTCTTTGCTCAAGGGTGAAGCCCAGCAGCGTGGCGTGCCCAGCTGTGTACTGACCTTTGAGCCACACCCGCGCGACCACTTTGCCGCCGTCACCCACAACCCGTCGCGGGCACCGGCGCGGGTCGGCACCCTGCGCGACAAACTGATCGACCTGAGCGCCTGCGGTGTCGACCAGATTGTGGTGCTGCCATTTGATACGCACCTGGCCAACCTGACCCCGATGGACTTCATCGACAAGGTGCTGCGCCGTGGCCTGGGCGCCAGTTATGTGCTGGTGGGGGATGACTTCCGGTTTGGCGCCCGCCGCGCCGGTGACTACGACCTGCTCGACCAGGCCGGGCTGGCGCAGGGCTTTGATGTGGCGCGGATGAACAGTTACGAGGTGCACAACCTGCGCGTCTCCAGCTCAGCCGTGCGTGAGGCGCTGGGGCAAGGCCGCATGAAAGACGCCACCCGCCTGATGGGCCACCCCTACCGCATCTCGGGTCATGTGGTGCATGGCCGCAAACTGGGGCGATCACTCGGGTTCAGAACCCTCAACATGCGTTTTGCCCACTGGAAGCCCGCTGCCAGCGGCATTTTTGCGGTGCTGGTCTATGGCCTGAGCACGCAGCCACTGCGCGGTGTGGCCAACATGGGTATCCGCCCATCACTCGACCCCAACGACGTCAACGGCGGGCGCGTGCTGCTGGAAACCCATTGCCTGGACTGGCCTGACAAGCTGGGCGCCGATGGCGCCTACGGGAAGATCGTGCGCGTGGAACTGCTCCACAAATTGCATGACGAACGCAAATACGATTCCTTGGACGCCTTGACGGCGGGCATCAACCAGGACTGCGTGGATGCCCGTGCCTACTTTGATGCCAATCCTGAACTGAGCGTCACCAAAACATAACCATTACTGCCTGTGACGCACGCAGTGTGCGAGGCTGCTGTGCCGGTCAATGCGCAGCCAGGTAGGCCAGACCCAGCCGGACACCTGCTGCCAGCAAACGTTTATCACGCGTCCAGAGTTCGGTGCCCGGTGTCAAGCGCACAGCGGCCAACAAATGCGCGTCAATGTAGCCAACGCCGCTACCGGCCAAACCAGCCTGGTCAATAAAACCCAACACTTCAGCATCGGTGGCCGTCGTGGCTTGTGGCAAATCCTGCAAGGCGGTCAGAACTTGCTCACGATGCAACAAGTTTCCCAAAGCCAATTCGCCCACGACAAACGGATGCGCCAGCACCTGACCCGCTTCAAGCAGGCAGATCAGCCGCTCGTCACTGCTGCGCCAGTGGTCAATCCAGATCGACGTGTCCACCAGAATCACTGCGCCGCCCCCTGCCGTCTGGGAACATCCTGCAAGCCGGGCATGCTGCCACCCAACTGCGCCAGCCGCTTGGCGCTTTCGCGCTGAATCAGGGCTCGCAGCGCCTCACGGATCAGCGCAGGCTTTTCTTCCAAGCCCGTCAAAGCGGTGGCTTTTGCCAATAAATCATCATCGAGCGCCAGTGTGGTTCGCATCGTCAAGCCTCCTGTTGAAAAGCATCAGTATTGTCATCGAATGATGACAATACTGATGCCTTATGCGGCACATCTGGGGTGGTTTCAAGTTGTGTCGTCGCACGACACGGCAGCGACCATCCAACTCACCACAGGCATGGCAACGTCGGGAGTGCAGCGTTTGCGGGTATTGGCTAACGACAGCTTCCCGCCATGCCAGTTTCATGAGTTTGGAAACCAGTCAACTGACGTTGACGGATTTCGGCATCGTGCCCACTACAGCCTCTCGACCTTGTAAAAAGCGGACAGTCGCCTTCGCTCCGAAGTACCGATTTTCGCGGCAGGGCAATCTGATGCGCGTGGCGCATCAGTCGAACTTGACCAAGTCCTTGAAGATCAGGTGCCCCCAGCTCTTTCCGCGCGCGTGCACAAGCAATCCACCTTCCGAAAGCCTGCCAAGCTGGATCGGCGCGAAACCGAGTTCTTCCGCAAGCGCACCAACCTCCGCTGCAGCGCCGTCATCGTCGCTCGCCAGGAAGACGATTCTCCTGCCGCCGTGGACGGCAGGGTCCTGGTCAAGGACAGCAGCGATCAGATGGTTGAAGCCTTTCACCAGCCTGGCTCCGGTGAACGCCTGCGCGACGAAAGCAGAAGACGGCAGACCACCCAGTTCCTCAAGCGGGGCCTGCGTGTTCATCGCGTCGATGACGGTCTTTCCCCTCCAGCTCGGCAACACCTTGGCGACCCCTGGGTGTGACTCGAAACGGACAGCCAAAAAGATGATGTCCGCCTTGACGGCTTCCGCCAATGTTTTGGGAAAGACCGTGGGTCCGATCACGGCCGCTTCAGCTTCAAAGCTTGCCGGGTCGCGTGTGGTTGCAACGGACACTTCAATGCCGCGGCGGGCAAACGCCTTGGCAAGAGCGCGGCCGATCTTGCCGAAGCCGATAATTGCGTAAGACATGCTATTTCTCCCTTCTACGTTGATAGTTTGTCCCCGCCCGTTGACGGCGCCGGGGACGATTGGCACTTGCCGTATCAAACCTGCGCCATGCCTCCATCAACGGCCAGTTCCACGCCGGTAATGAACGAAGCCTCGTCGGAGGCGAGGAATGACACAACAGTAGCGATTTCTTCGGGCTTGCCTCTGCGGCCGAGCGGAACCTGCGTGGTGAACCCTTCTATCGCTTGACCCAACATTTCAGCGGGGATGCCCGCTTTCTCAAGCGCAGGAGTTTCAATGGGTCCAGGACTTACCGCATTCACGCGGATTTTCCGGTCTTTTAGTTCCATGGCCCAGCTACGCACAAAACTGCGCGCGGCTGCTTTGGCCGCGGCATAAACAGCAAATGTTGGCAATCCCATGACGTTCGCGACCGAAGTGGTCAGGATGATCGAGCCCCCATCTTTGAAGAGTGGAAGGGCTTTCTGCACCGTAAAGAATTGTCCCTTCGCGTTGAGGTCGAAGGTTTTGTCGAAATGCGCTTCGGTGGCAGCTTGGATCGGTGCAACTTCACCCCAGCCCGCATTGACGAAGAGTATGTCGATGTGGCCGTGTTTTTCTTTCACCAAGGCATAGAGCCGATCTAAGTCCTCTAAGCGTGTTATGTCCCCCGCAATCGCGGTGACATTGTTTCCGATTAAGGCAGCGGCCTCTTTCAGCTCCTTTTCACGTCGGCTCGTAATCACGACTTTGGCTCCCTCTTCCGCGAAACGCTTAGCCGTGGCCAAGCCGATCCCGCTGTTGCCACCCGTGACGACTGCGACTTTACCTTCCAGTTTTTTCATGACCATTTATCCTTCATTGAGTGTTACCATCGATTCTGACCATATGGATCAGTGAACCGATTATATGGATCACTGATCCACTTGTCAAATAACCCTCATGCGAGCTGACGCCCAAAAAAATCGAAGTCAAATCCTCGCGATCGCGCGTGACGTTGTCGCCGAGCATGGTGCCGACGCTTCGATGCGCGATATCGCCCGCCGCGCCGGTGTAGGCTTGGCCACGCTGCTTCGTCATTTCCCGACAAGAGAAGCCCTGTTCGAGGGGTTGCTGTGTACCCATCTGGACTCATTGACGCAGAAGGCGGAGGAACTCGAAACCTCGGCTTCGGCTGACGAAGCACTCCTCACCTGGTTTCGGGAATTGGTGGGATTCACCAAGAGCTACAGGGGCGTTGTCGCCATGATGGCGGCCGCCCATACCAATCCGGACTCCGCGCTTTATGTTTCATGCGCTGCGGTGCACTCTGCAGGCGCGCGATTACTATTGCGCGCCCAGGACGAAGGAACGGCGCGCGCCGACATGACGGGGGATGATCTGTTCGCCCTCATAACAGCGCTTGGCTGGGCGGTTGACCAACCCTCATTCGCGTCACGAGCGGACCATCTCATTAATCTTATTACGAGCGCCGTCCTGATAAGTCAGCCTAGCCTCTGAGTAGGCGAATACCCGGTTTGGAGAAGGCAAATCGGAAAGTCATCTGACAGCAATCAGCCTTCAAAAGTCATTCCTCCGTGCATTGGCGCAAAGTGTGACGGCACCCCAAAGCCGTTTGCGCATGACCCGCTCGCCTTGCCATCCCCAGCGATAGCCACCGCCAGCCCGCCACCTTGTGACACGCACCCGCACCACCGCGCCCAACCAGGGCCTACGGTAAAATCTGAGGTTCCGCGCGGCAACACCGACTGCACAACGAACTCACCACCCTTGCTTGGACGCATAGACCGCTGGCATTCGTCAAAATTGCCAAGATGCCCGTGCCTACTTTGCCTTTCAGCCGAACCATGACCACACCTACCGACTACCGCAGCACCCTGAACCTGCCCGACACCCCGTTTCCGATGCGCGGCGACCTGCCCAAGCGTGAACCGGTGTGGGTCAAATCCTGGGAAGACCAGGGCCTGTACCAAAAGCTGCGCGTGGCGCGCCAAGGTGCGCCGCTGTTTGTGCTGCACGACGGCCCGCCGTATGCCAACGGCCAGATCCACATGGGCCACGCGGTCAACAAGATTCTGAAAGACATGATCGTCAAGGCGCGCCAGCTCAAGGGTTTGGATGCGGTCTATATCCCGGGCTGGGACTGCCACGGCCTGCCAATTGAAAACGCGATTGAAAAGAAGTTTGGCCGCAAGCTCGCGCGTGACGACATGCAGGCCAAGAGCCGCGCCTACGCCACCGAGCAGATCGCGCTGCAAATGGCAGACTTCAAGCGCCTGGGTGTGCTGGGCGACTGGGAGCACCCCTACCGCACCATGGACTTCAAGAACGAGGCCAATGAAATCCGCGCCTTCAAGCGTGTGATCGAACGCGGTTTTGTTTACCGTGGCTTGAAGCCGGTGTACTGGTGTTTTGACTGCGGCTCCAGCTTGGCCGAGTTCGAGATCGAATACGCCGACAAGAAGTCGCAAACGCTGGATGTCGGCTTTTTGTGTGCTGAACCGGACAAATTGCGTGCGGCGTTTGGACTGCCCTCACCCCAACCCTCTCCCGACGGGAGAGGGAGCGAGACCCCGATCTTCGCCGTCATCTGGACCACCACCGCGTGGACCATTCCAGCCAATCAGGCGCTGAACCTGAACCCGGAATTGACCTACGCGCTGGTGGATACCGAGCGTGGCCTGTTGGTGCTGGCTGAATCGTTGGTGGAGAAATGTCTGGCCCGTTTTGGCTTGACCGGCAACGTGGTCGCCACCACCCTGGGCAAAAACCTCGGTGGTTTGAACTTCAAACACCCGTTCGCCCATGTGGACGCCGGTTACGACCGCCTGAGCCCGATTTACCTGGCCGACTACGCCACCGCCGAGGACGGCACCGGCATCGTGCACAGCGCACCCGCTTACGGGCTGGAGGATTTCAACAGCTGTGTGTCGCACGGCATGAAGTACGACGACATTCTGAACCCGGTACAAGGCAACGGTGTTTACGCGCCCGAGCTGCCTTTGTTTGGCAACCAGCAAATCTGGAAGGCTTGCCCAGTCATCATCGACGCACTGCGCGACGCCGGTCGCCTGTTTGCCACCGAGAACATCGTGCACAGCTACCCGCATTGCTGGCGCCACAAGACGCCGGTGATCTACCGCGCTGCTGCACAGTGGTTCATTCGTATGGACGAGGGCGTTGGCATTTTCACCAAGGACAAAGCCCCGCAGACCCTCAGACAGACTGCCCTGGCCGCTATTGAAAACACAGCGTTTTACCCAGAAAACGGCAAAGTTCGCCTGCGCGACATGATCGCCGGACGACCTGACTGGTGCATCTCTAGACAACGCAGCTGGGGCGTGCCGCTGCCGTTTTTCCTGCACAAGGACAGTGGTGAATTGCATCCCAAGACCATGGAGATCCTCGACATCGCCGCCGACATGGTGGAGATGGGCGGCATCGAAGCCTGGAGCAAGGCCACAACCGAAGCCATCTTGGCCACGGTGGATGCACAAGATGACGCGCCGTTCTACACCAAGAGCAGCGACATTCTGGAGGTCTGGTTTGACTCCGGCACCACCCACACCACGGTGCTCAAAGGCTCGCACCTGGGTGCCGGTCACCCGGACGGTCCCGAGGCCGACCTGTATTTGGAAGGCCACGACCAGCACCGCGGCTGGTTCCACTCCAGCTTGTTGACCGCTTGCGCGATGTATGACCGCGCACCCTACAAAGGCATCCTGACCCACGGCTTCACCGTGGACAGCAAAGGCCACAAGATGAGCAAAAGCGCGGGCAACGGTGTGGACCCGCAAGAAACGTCCAAGAAGCTCGGTGCCGAAATCATCCGCCTGTGGGTGGCCGCCAGCGACTACTCGGGCGACATCGCGGGTGACGACAAAATCCTGGCGCGGGTGGTCGACACCTACCGCCGGGTGCGCAACACGCTCAAGTTCCTGCTGGCCAACACCCAGGACTTTGACCCGGCCAAGGACAGCGTGCCCTTTGAGCAACTGCTGGAAATTGACCGCTACGCGCTGAGCCGCGCCGCGCAGTTGCAAGCCGACATCCTGGCGCACTTTGAGGTGTATGAGTTCCACCCGGTGGTGGCCAAGCTGCAGATTTATTGCTCGGAAGACCTGGGTTCGTTCTACCTGGACGTGCTCAAAGACCGGCTCTACACCACCGGCGCCAACTCGCTGGCGCGGCGCAGTGCGCAGACCGCACTGTGGCAGATCACGCAGTCTATGCTGCGCTGGATGGCACCGTTCCTGAGCTTCACCGCTGAAGAGGCCTGGAGCGTGCTCGGTGCCGAGGGCAAAACCCCGGTGGCCACACGCGACTCGATCTTCATGGACACCTACAGCACCCAGCCCGAACCCAATGCGGCGCTGCTGGCCAAGTGGAACCGCATCCGCGAGATCCGCGATCTGGTCAACAAAGACATCGAGGTGCTGCGCGCCAACGGCCAGGTCGGCTCCTCGCTGCAAGCGGTGGTGGAACTCACCGTGGGGCCGGACGACCTGACCTTGTTGCAAAGCCTGGGCGCTGACCTGAAGTTTGTGTTCATCACATCTGCTATTGAACTGATAGCTGGGGAGGCTTTATCTATAAGGGCTAGCGCCTCAAATGGTGTAAAATGTGAGCGCTGCTGGCATTACAGCGACGAGCTGGGCACCGACCCGGCCCACCCGACCCTGTGCCCGCGTTGCACCAGCAACCTGTTTGGCAGCGGCGAAACCCGGAGCTGCGCCTGATGGCGGGCAAAGGCCGGGGCGCAGGCCGCGCCAGCGGTGGCTTCAAGTCCGGCTCGGGCAGTTGGTTGCCTTGGCTGGCCTGGTCGCTGGTGGTGATCCTGATCGACCAGTTCACCAAGGTGCTGGTGATCGGCTACTACCAGCTTGGCGACAGCCACACGGTCACCAGCTTTTTCAACCTGGTGCGGGTGCACAACCACGGCGCGGCGTTTTCATTTCTGGCCAGCTCGGGCGGCTGGCAGCGCTGGTTGTTCACCGGGCTGGGCATTGGCGCGGCGCTGCTGATCATTTGGCTGCTCAGGTCCCACGCTGGGCAAAAACTGTTTGCTTTTGCACTGGCATGTATTTTGGGCGGCGCTTTAGGCAATGTGATTGACCGGCTGATGTACGGTTATGTGGTCGATTTTCTGGACTTCCATTGGCACGGCTGGCATTTCCCGGCCTTCAACCTGGCTGACAGCGCCATCACCTTGGGCGCGATCTGCCTGATCCTTGACGAGCTGCTGCGCGTGCGCCGTGGCCGCTGAGTTGCCCCTTAGGCCACACCCTTGACCCACCTGCTCAACCTGCTGGCCGCCATTGCCCTGCTGGTGTGGGGCACGCACCTGGTGCGCAAGGACACGCTGCGGGTGTTGGGTGCCAACCTGCGCCGGGTGCTGGCGCAAAGTGTGGGCAACCGCTTCAAAGCAGCCGCCTCTGGCGTGGGTGTGACCGCGTTGCTGCAGTCCAGCACAGCCACCGCACTGATCATCTCGGCCTTTGTCGGCCAGGGGCTGATGGCGCTGCCCGCTGCACTGGCGGTGATGCTGGGCGCCGACCTGGGCACCAGCCTGATGGCGCTGGTGTTCTCACGGGATTTGTCCTGGCTGTCGCCGCTGTTCATTTTTGTCGGTGTGGTTTTATTCATTGCCAAACAAAGCACCACCACCGGCTACACCGGGCGCATCCTGATCGGCCTGGGGCTGATGCTGCTGGCGCTGAGCCTGGTGCGTGAATCGGCCAACGAACTCACCCAAGCGCAGGCGGTGCGCGACCTGCTGGCCACCTTGGGCAGCGACCGGCTGCTGGAAATCACCCTGGGCGCAGTGCTGTCGGTGCTGAGTTATTCGAGCCTGGCGATCGTTCTGCTGATTGCCACGCTGGCCAACAGCCATGTGGTCACGGTGGATGTGGCACTGGGCTTGGTGCTGGGCGCCAACCTGGGCAGCGGCCTGCTGGCGGTGCTGACCACATTGAGCAGCCCGGTGGAGGCGCGCCAAGTGCCGCTGGGCAACCTGATTTTCAAAATCCTGGGGGTGGCGCTGATGGCGCCGTGCATGGGCCTGTGGCTCAGCCATGTGCGCCCCAATGTTCCGGACGCGGCCACCTCGGTGGTGCTGTTTCACTTCATGTTCAACGCGCTGGCGGCGGTGGTGTTCATCGGCCTGACCCAGGTGGTGGCGCGCTGGGTGGCCTACTGGTTGCCAATCCCCAAGCGCAATGCGCTCAATGGCCGCCACCGGCATCTGGATGCCTCCGCCCTGGCCACACCCTCGGTGGCGCTGGCTTGCGCGGTGCGTGAGGCGATGCACCAGGCCGATGTGGTGGAGACCATGCTGCGCGGCGTGCTGGATGTGATCAAGACCAACGATCTGGATCTGGCCAAGTCGCTGCAGAAGATGGACGACACGGTGGATAGGCTCTACTCCGACATCAAGTACTACCTGACCAAGATCTCACGCGAGGCGCTCAACGACAAGGAAGGCCGGCGCTGGACAGATGTGATCAGCTTCACCATCAACATGGAGCAGATTGGCGACATTGTGGAGCGGGTTCTGCAAGACATCGAGCACAAAAAAATCCATACCGGGCGCGAGTTCTCACCAGCGGGCATGGCCGAGATTGCCGAACTGCATGGCGACTTGGTCAACAACCTGCGTTTGGGCATGAGTGTGTTCCTCAACGACGACCCGCGTGACGCCATCAAGCTGCTCGAAGAAAAAACGCGTTTTCGTGATCTGGAGCTGAAATACGCCGCCAACCACCTGAACCGGCTGACCGACAACACGCTGGAGAGCATCGAAACCAGCTCGCTGCACCTGGACCTGATCAGCGAGCTCAAACGCATCAACTCGCTGATCTGCGCCATTGCCTACCCGATCCTGGAGGCCACCGGCGCATTGGCGCCGAACCGGCTGCTGCCGCAGACCCCGGCCGAGCTGGCGCCGGACGCAGAATCCGACGCGCCAACATGAGCCCAGCCTTGCCCCGTTACCTGGCGCTGGCTGGCCCCACCGCCGCTGGCAAAACCGCCGCTGCGCTGGCCATTGCGGCGCGGTACCCGGTGGAAATCATCAGTGTCGACTCGGCCCTGGTCTACCGCGGCATGGACATTGGCACCGCCAAACCCAGTGCCGCCGAGCTGGCCGCCGCACCGCACCACCTGATCAACATCCGCGACCCGTTACACGCCTACAGCGCGGCCGAGTTTGTGGCGGACGCCACCCGGCTGATGCACGACATCCACGCGCGCGGCAAATTGCCGCTGCTGGTCGGTGGCACCATGCTCTACTTCAAGGCGCTGCGCCAGGGCCTGGACGACATGCCCAAGGCCGATGCCGCAGTGCGCGCCCAGATCGAACAAGAAGCGGCGCAACAAGGCTGGCCCGCGATGCACGCGGAGCTGGCGCGCATCGACCCGATCACCGCCGCGCGCCTGGCGCCTGCTGACTCACAGCGCATCTCGCGTGCGCTGGAGGTGTGGCGCCTCACCGGGCAGCCGCTGTCGAGCTTTCACACTAGCAAAAAAGAAGCTACCAACCCAATAGATACAAGGGCTAGAGGCCTGGACCCGGGGTTTTGCCAAAATGATGCTGATTCTTCGGCCAACGCGATGCTGATCTCGCTGGAGCCGCTGGAGCGCAGCTGGTTGCATTTGCGCATCGCCCAGCGTTTTGACGAGATGCTCAAACAAGGCTTGCTCGACGAGGTGCAGGCTTTGCGTGCACGCGGCGACCTGAACCCCGATTTGCCGTCGATGCGCTGCGTCGGTTACCGCCAGATGTGGGAGGCACTCGACGGCCTGTGGCCCATCAGCGAATTGCGCGACAAAGGCATTTTTGCCACCCGCCAGCTCGCCAAACGCCAGATCACCTGGTTACGCAGCAGCCCTGAGCGCCAAGTCGTGGCCTGCGACGCACCCGATGCGCTGGCCCAGGTGCTGGCGCTGGCCGATGCGTTTGTGGCGGGCAAGTCCCCAGAGCCTTTGCGGTACTGACATCTGTCCTATCCTCGCCACACAGCAGGACAGCCCCACCCCACCATGAGCCTGATCATCCAGGATTTAAGCAAACACTACGGCAGCGTGCCGGTGTTTCGCCACGTCTCGCTGCAGGTGCAGCCCGGCGAGTTTGTCGCCATCGTGGGTGAGTCGGGCGTGGGCAAATCGACCCTGCTCAACTGCATGGCCGGACTCGACAGCTGGGACGGCGGCAGCGTGGTGCTGGACGGGCTGGACCTGAGCACCCAGAGTGACGAGCAATTGGCCCGCCTGCGGCGCGAGAAAACCGGCTTTGTGTTCCAGGCCTTCCATGTGTTGCCGCACCTGAGCGTGAGCCAGAACGTGGCCCTGCCGCTGATGCTGCTGGGCCAGTTTGACGATGCACGGGTGCAGGCCATGCTGACCGAGGTTGGGCTTGAAGGTTTGGGTGAACGCCTGCCGCAGCAGCTCAGCGGCGGGCAGCTGCAGCGGGTGGCGATTGCCCGGGCGCTGGTACACCGCCCGATGCTGCTGCTGGCCGATGAACCCACCGGCAACCTCGACCCCCGCACCGCCGAGCGGGTGATGGATGCGCTGATCAGCCAGACCCGCGCCCACGGCGCCGCAATGGTGCTGGTGACCCACTCCCAAACCGCTGCCGCCCGCGCTGACCGCACCCTGCTGCTCACGACCGACGGTCTGGTGGCCCATGACGATCCGGCTTGACTTTGCTGACCCGCAGGGCGGCGAGACACGTTTACGCTGCGCCTTTGAGGCACCGACAGACACCCTGGTGGCCCACACACCCGAGCAGGTCCAGCCGCTGCTGGACAAGGTAGAAGCCCACGCCAAGGCGGGACGCTGGTGTGTTGGTTACCTGCGGTATGAGGCCGCTGGCGCGTTTGACAAGGCACTGGTCACCCATCCGGCGGATGGCCCGCTGGCCTGGTTTGGGGTGTTTGAGCATGCCCTGCCCTGGCCGCCAAACGACACAGCTGAAGCCAACACCCCAGCCACCACCGTTCACTGGCACAGCCCACTGAGCAGAGATCAGTTCAACACCCACCTGGACACCATCCACGAGGCGATTGGCGCGGGTGAGTATTACCAGGTGAACTACACCGCCCCGTTACACGGTGACTTTGTGGGTGATCCCTTGCTGATGTTCGCGCGCCTGCAACAGGCCCAGCCCGGTGGTTACGCGGCGTTCATCAACACCGGTGACGCGCAGATTCTGTCGGTCTCACCCGAGCTGTTTTTTGACTGGGACGGCCAGCACATCCTGACCCGGCCGATGAAAGGCACGGCCCCACGCGGCGCCACAGCCCAGGAGGATGCGGCCCTGGTGCAGGCGCTCACGACCTCACCCAAGGAACGCGCCGAAAACGTGATGATTGTGGATTTGCTGCGCAACGACCTCTCACGCATCGCCCAGCCGCACACAGTGCAGGTGCCGTCCCTGTTTGCGGTACAGAGCCTGCCCACGGTGCACCAGATGGTGTCGGACGTGACCGCACAAACCCGCCCCGGCACCACTTTGAGCGAGGTGTTTGGCGCCCTGTTCCCCTGCGGCTCCATCACCGGGGCGCCCAAGGTGCGGGCCATGCAAGCCATCCACGCGTTGGAGCCACAGCCACGCGGTGTTTACTGCAGTGCCATCGGTGTGGTTCGTCCCGGTGGTCATGCCACCTTCAACGTGGCGATCCGCACGGTGACGCTCAAAGGCACCCAGGCCCGCTGCGGCATTGGCAGCGGCATCACCTTTGATGCGACTGCCGACAACGAATGGCGCGAATGGCAACACAAACGCGGCTTTCTGGAGCGCGCCAGCGAACCTTTTGAGCTGCTGGAAACACTGCGCCTGCAAGCAGGCGTGTTCCACAATTTAGGAGCACACCTGGCAAGACTGGCAAGGGCTACACGGCATTTTGGCTACCCCTATGACGAAGCGCGTGTGCAGGCGGCGTTGCAAGCTTTGCTCGACCCAGCCACACCCGGCGATGCCACCGCCGTCTGGCGGGTGCGCCTGCTGCTGGACGCCCAAGGCACGCCGCGCGCCGAGAGATTTAAACAAAATAGCACGCCAGCCCTTGTATCCATTGGGCTAGCAGCTACACCTTTTGAAGCAGCGCAGAGTGAATTCACCCGCTTCAAAACCACCCGCCGCGCCCACTACGAAGCCTTTGCCCCGACCGACCCGGCGCTGTTTGACACCCTGCTCTACAACTCACAGGGTGAGCTGACCGAATGCACCCGCGGCAACATCGCGGTGTTACTGGACGGCCAATGGCTCACTCCAGCGCTGCATTGCGGCCTGCTGCCAGGCGTGGGGCGAGCGCAGTTTTTGAATGAGGGGCGACTGACCGAGGCAGTCATCACGCTGACCGACCTGACGCGCGCCTCCGACCTGGCCTTCATCAACAGCCTGCGCGGCTGGCTGCCAGCGCGGCTGAAAACCTGAGCCAAGGGACAACGCACCAAACTGCTTTTGGCATCAAGCCATAGCAAGTGCGTCAATGCGCAAGCCGCCACGCGCCGAGCGCGTTGGCCCAGCGATAGCGCGGGCAACGCCTATTTGGCGAACTTCGGGCTGATCAGGTTCTCGAACGAGAACACCTCATCCCAATGCGCCTGGGTCATCAGCTGGCGTTCCTTGACCACGATGTCGTGCAAGGACTTGCCGGTCTGGTGGCATTCGCGGGCGATTTCGGCGCACTGTTTGTAGCCCAGCGTGGGTTTGAGCACGGTGATGATGCCCAGCGAGTTCAGCACCAGATCGCGCGTGTGTTCGGCATTGGCGGTGATGCCGTCGATGCAATTGACGCGCAGGCTGTTGACCGCGTTTTCCATCGTGGCAATCGAGGTGAACAAGGCGTAGGTGATCACCGGCTCCATCACGTTCAACTGCAACTGGCCCGCCGAGGCGGCCAGGGTCACGGTCAGGTCCAGGCCAATGACCAGGAAGCTGGTCTGATTGACCACTTCCGGGATCACCGGGTTGACCTTGCCCGGCATGATCGAGCTGCCGGGTTGCATTTGCGGCAGGTTGATCTCGTTGAAGCCACAGCGCGGGCCTGAGGACAGCAGCCGGATGTCGTTGCAAATCTTGGTCAGCTTGGTGGAGGTGCGTTTGAGCACCCCTGAGAGCAGCACATAGGCGCCGGTGTCTGACGTGGCCTCCACCAGATCACCGCCCAGGATGAACGTGCAGTCGGTCAACTCCGACAAATACTTGGTGGCGAGTTCCGGGTAGCCCGGCGCGGCGGTGACGGTGGTGCCGATCGCGGTGGCGCCCAGGTTGATCTCGTGCAGGAACTGGCGAACTTCGGCAATGCGCTCCACTTCCTCGCCAATGGTTGTGCCCCAGCCGTGGAACTCCTGGCCGAGCGACATCGGCACCGCGTCCTGCAAGTGGGTGCGGCCCATCTTCAGGACTTTTTCAAACTCCGTGGACTTGGCAAAGAAAGCGCTTTGCAACTTGCGCAGCGCCTCCATGTAGCTGGCCAGGCGCAGGATCAGCGCCAGCCGGAATGCGGTTGGGTACACGTCGTTGGTCGATTGGCCGAAGTTGACGTGGTCATTGGGGTTCACAAACTGGTACTCGCCCTTTTGGTGGCCCAGCGCTTCGAGTGCCACGTTGGCAATCACTTCGTTGGCGTTCATGTTGGTCGAGGTACCGGCGCCGCCCTGGATGAAATCGGTCACGAACTGGTCGCGCAGCTCACCGGCAATCAGCCGGTCACAGGCGCCGATGATGGCGTTGGCCACCTGGGCGTCGATGCAACCCAGGTCGCGGTTGGCCATGGCAGCCGCTTTTTTGACATAACCAAACGCCTTCACAAAGAAGGGTTCGGTCGACATCGGGATGCCGGTGATGTGAAAGTTGTCCTTACCGCGCTGTGTTTGCACGCCGTAGTAAGCGTCCTCGGGGATCTGTTTTTCGCCCAAAAAATCTTTTTCGATGCGGTAGCTTGTGCTCATGTGGTTTCCTGCCGTTGGGTTGCTGCGTGGCGCCGGGGCACACGCAGCGGTTGCTTTTCAAGGTGACGGAGCATACCAACCCGGACCGCTTCAGCGAGATAACCACGCCGCGCCCAGTGCTGCTGCCCCGCAAAGCCCCGCCAAGCAGGCGCACGCCGCGCGCTGCCCGAGAATGTGGCTGATGTTTGAATTGCTCAAAACCTTCTCCTGGCAGGAAGTGCGGCAACACCCCTGGCGCAATGCGGCAGCGGTGCTGGCGGTGATGCTGGGCGTGGCGCTGGCGTTCTCGGTGCACCTGATCAACAACTCGGCGCTGGACGAATTTGCCCAGGCCGCGCGCTCGGTGGGTGGCCAGAGTGATCTGGAGGTGCGCGGCGTGTCAGGCCACTTTGACCAGGATCTATTTAAAACAATAGCACAAACCCCAGGCGTGGCGGCGGCCTCACCGGTTTTGGAGGTCAACAGTTTTGTGACAACGCCGCAGGGCAAACGCGCGCTTCGGGTGGTGGGGGTGGACGCTTTGAGCGTGTTTGACATCTCGCCGGACCTGATGCCCGTGCCACAGGCACCGGTGGGCGGCGCGCCGGCGCTGGACCGCTGGGTGCTGTTTGCGCCGGGCAATCTCTTTTTGAACGCGGCAGCCAAGCGATTACTGGCGCCCTCGCAGGCAGCGCCCACCGAGCCATCCGGCGCACTCCAGCTGCAGAGCGGCATGGCGTGGGTAGACGCCCAGGTGGTGGGCAGCGTGCGCGCCAGCGGCCCAGCGCTGGCGGTGATGGACCTGGGTGCGGCACAAGACTTGTTTGACAAACCCGGCCAGCTCACCCGCATCGACCTGCGGCTGCAAACCGGGGTGGACCGCAACGCGCTGGCCCGCCAACTGCAAGCCGCCCCCGGCTGGCCCGCCGATGTCAGCGTGGTGCTGCCGCAAGAGGCCGAGTCGCAGATCAACAACCTGTCACGCGCCTACCGGGTCAACCTGACGGTGCTGGCGCTGATCGCCTTGTTCACCGGGGCTTTTCTGGTGTTTTCGGTGCTGTCGCTGAGTGTGGCCAAACGCGCGCAGCAGTTTGCACTGCTCGGGGTGCTGGGCCTGTCGGGGCGCAACCGGCTCATCCTGGTGCTGTGGGAGTCGCTGTGCCTGGGCCTGGTCGGTAGCCTGGCCGGGTTGGCGCTGGGCACCGGGCTGGCGGCGTTGGCGCTCAAGGTGCTGGGTGGCGACTTGGGCAGCGGCTTTTTCTCGGGCGCCACACCCAGCCTGCAGTTCAGCCCCATCGCTGCCTTGGTCTACGGTGCGCTGGGCGTAGCGGCAGCACTGGTGGGTGGCTGGTGGCCGGCACGGGCAGCACAGCAGTTGCCCCCGGCGCAAACCCTCAAAGGCCTGGGCAACCTGGGTGTGGGCGCTAAATCGCATTGGATAAGTCTTATTTTGATAGCTACCGGGGCAATATTGACAAGGGCTCCACCCATTTTTGGCATGCCACTGGCGGCTTATGTGGCGGTGGGGATGCTGCTGGTGGGTGGCATCACCGCGCTGCCGTGGTTGATTGGTCTGCTGCTGGGCTGGCTGGCGCCACGGCTGGCGCGCCAGATGCTGCCACTGCTGGCGGTGGAGCGCGCCCGGCGCCAGCGCGATACCGCTGCGGTGGCGGTCAGCGGGGTGGTGGCGTCGCTGAGTCTGGCGGTCGCGTTGACGGTGATGGTGGCCAGTTTTCGCGACTCGGTCACGCAATGGCTGGACCGCCTGCTGCCCGCTGATGTGTATGTGCGCAGCGCCAACAGCATGGGCGCCAGTGAGACGGTATTTTTCACGCCCGACTTTGTGCTGGCGGCGGCCCACTTGCCGGGGGTGAAGAAGCTGCAGGCCCAGCGCACCGTGCCGCTGAGCCTGCAAAGCAGCCTGCCTGCGGTGGCACTGCTGGCGCGTGAGCTGGGTGATCCAGCACGCAGCCTGCCGCTGCTGGCAGCGCCGCTGCCAGTGCCCCCTGGGCAGATTGGTGTGTATGTGAGTGAGGCGGTGGTGGATCTGCACGGCGCCCAGGTGGGCCAGCCGCTGCCCACACTCTCCAAGGCTTTTAGACCGCTAGCCCTTATTCAAAAAGGGCCTGAAGCTATCTTTTTTGTGGCGGGCGTGTGGCGCGACTATGCCCGCCAGTCAGGCTCGATTGCCATCGACCTGGCGGACTTCCGGCGCCTGACGAATGACCAGCGCGCCAACGACCTGGCGCTGTGGCTGGAGCAGCCCGACGACGCCGCGCGGGTGCAGCAAGCCCTGCAGGCGCTGGCGGCGCACAACACCCCCGCGAACACCGGTGCAGGCCAAGAGGGTGATCTGCTGGAATTTGGTACAGCGGCCCAGATCCGCGCACTGTCATTGAAGATTTTTGACCGCAGTTTTGCCGTCACCTACTGGCTGCAGGCGGTGGCGATTGGCATTGGCCTGTTTGGGGTGGCCGCCAGCTTCAGCGCGCAGGTGCTCGCCAGACGCAAGGAGTTTGGCCTGCTGGTTCACCTGGGGTTAACACGCCGCCAGATCCTCAGCGTGGTGGCACTGGAAGGCCTGGCCTGGACGCTGCTTGGCGCATTGGCTGGCCTGGGCCTGGGCCTGCTGGTGGCACTGGTGCTGGTGCAGGTGGTCAACCCGCAAAGTTTTCACTGGACCATGGACCTGATGCTGCCCTGGCACAAGCTGCTCATGCTTTGCCTGGCGGTGGTGGTGGCGGGCACGCTCACCGCCTGGCTGGCTGGGCGCGCTGCGGCGGCTAAGGATGCGGTACTGGCGGTGAAAGAGGATTGGTAAGCCCGCTCAAGGCCAAGGTGCCTGGTCCTCCATTGCCCAAGCCGGGTCGGGTTGCCAGTTGGCCAGCCAGTCTGGCAGTGCAGCGGCGTGCATCGGGTGGGCAATGCCATAACCCTGCGCCAAATCGCAGCCCAGCTGCAACAGGCGTGTGCCGTGGACCACGGTCTCGACACCTTCTGCCACCACCTCACGCCCAAAGGCCCGCGCCAGGCTGATCACCCCCTGCAAAATGGCCAGATCGTCGGCATCGTCGAGCATGTTGCGCACAAAACTCTGGTCGATCTTGATGGTTTTGACCGGCAGGTGTTTCAGATAACTCAGCGACGAATAACCGGTGCCAAAGTCATCCAGCGCAAAACCCACCCCCAGCTGGGCGCAGGAGCGAATCACCAAAGCGGTGCGTGTTAAGTCCCGCAATGCACTGGTTTCGAGCACTTCCATTTGAAACAGCGCCGGGTCAACGCTTGGCACACTGGCCAGCAACTGCACCAGGTGATTGACAAAATCGTCCTGCTGCAGCTGGCGGGCCGCCAGATTCACGCTGATTTGCAGCTTCAGCCCCTGGTTTTGCCATTGCTGCATTTGCACCAAAGCGGTGCGCATGACCCATTCCCCCAGCCGCACCACCATCAGATGGTCTTCAATCACCGGCAGAAACTGCGCTGGCGTCAACAGGCCCCGGGTCGGATGCTGCCAGCGAATCAGCGCCTCGGCCCCCAGCACCCGGCCACTGCGCATGTTCACTTTGGGCTGGTAATACAGCACAAACTCATTTTGGTCGATGGCACGAGCGATCTCTTCCAGGCTTTCATGCATGCCACGCACACTGTGGTCGTGCACCGCGTCAAACGCCTGGTAGCGGTTCTTGCCGGTCAGCTTGGCCTGGTACATGGCCTGGTCCGCCTGGCGCAGCAGCTGGTCAGCGTCCACCGCTTGCGCCTGCGGGTAAAAGGTGACGCCCAGGCTGGCGGACACCTGCAGCTGGGTGTCGGCATAAGGCACGGGGCGGGCCACTGCGGCCAGTAGCCGCTGCATGGTCTGCGCGCAGTCTTCGGCGCCAGACAGGTCAGTCAACACCGCCACAAACTCGTCACCACCCAACCGCGCCAGGGTGTCGCCTTCGCGCAGCACATGTTTCATGTTGCCGGCCACCGCCACCAGCAAAAAGTCGCCAGCGTCATGACCATAGGTGTCGTTGACCAGTTTGAAGCCATCCAGATCCAGGTAGACCACGGCCAGCAGGCTGTCACGGCGCTGCACCTGGGACATCACCTGCTGCAGCCGATCGGCCAGCAAGACACGGTTGGGCAAATGGGTCAGCGCGTCAAAGTGGGCCATGTTTTCGAGCTGTTGCTGGTTCGCCTTGATGTCGCTGATGTCAAAAAACATGGCCACATGGTGCAGCACCTGCCCCATCGCGTCGCGCACGGCGGTGATGGTCAGCATCTCGGGATAGTCCTCGCCGCTCTTGCGCCGGTTCCAGATTTCACCGTGCCAATAACCCTGGCGATCCAGATCTGCGTACATGCTTTGGTAAAACGCCTGAGGATGGCGCCCCGAGGACAACATCCTCGGGTTTTTGCCCAGCACTTCGTCGCGGCCATAACCGGTGATGGTGGTAAACGCCGCATTGACCTTGATGACGCACCCCTGCGGATCGGTGATCAAAATGCCTTCGCGGGCATGTTCGAACACACTGGCGTCGAGCATGAGCTGCGCTTCAAGCCGCTTTTGCTCGCTGATGTCTTCGTAAATGCCAAGCACGCCAAACACCGCACCGTCCGGGTCGCGCAGCGGCACTTTGGAAATCCGGTTCCAGCGCAGTTTGCCGTGGCGGTTGACAAAACGGTCTTCGTAGAACAGCTTGGGTTGCCCTGAGTTCAGGACAGCAACATCTTCGCTGCGATAACGCTGGGCGCGCTCGGACTCGGCCACATCAAAGTCATCTTTACCCACCAAAACACGCGCATGAGACCGTCCACAGTCTTTGGCAAACACCGTGTTGCACCCCATAAAGCGCAGGTCAAGTCCTTTCCAGAAAACACCGATGGGCACGTTGTCAATCACCGTCATCAACAGCTCACGCGACTGCTCGGTGGCGCGCTCAGAGGCTTGGCGCATGCGCACCTCGGCACGCAGACGCCGCTGCGCCAGCGCCAACCGAACACCCAGCAAGGTCACCAGCATCAGCACTGCGGTCGACAAAATCAGCGGTATGCGGTAACGCGATGCCACATCACTCAAGGTAAAGGTTGGCATCAGGTCAAAAGGCGGCAGGCGCAACTCACGCAGCGCATCGGCCACTGGCGCGTAATCGGCAGGCACGGAAAACCCGCGGATACCCATCGCCCGGGCCTCGGGCGAACTGGCGTCAAGAGAGAACAAGGCGGCGGTCACCCGCCGCGCCAAACGCTCGTCGACATGCCCCAGGTAAGACAAAGGCCACTCAGGATACAGCGCGGTGGAGGACGGAAAGGGAAACGCATCAAGTTTTTGCGTGTGGATCACCCGCACCTGCCCGGGCAGCAGCTTGCCCTCGCGCTGCAGGGATTCAAGCACGCCGGTGCGCACAAACCCGACATCGGCCTTGCGCTGCAGCACGGCCTCAATCACCCGGTCTTGCGGCTGCCCGGTCAGCAACAAGTTGCTGTCGGTGCGCAAGTTCACCCCAGCCTGCAGCAACTCAAGCAACTGCATTTGGTAACCACCGAGGGACTCCTCATCGGCCGCCGCAATGGTTTTTCCTTTGAGGTCAGTCAGTGGGCCGGTGGGAGGGGCGTCGGAGCGGGTAAACATCACTCCGCCATAACTGGCCACCTCTTGCCCATTTTGATCAACCAGCAGCGTTGCCAGCGGCGCTTTCAGGCCTGCACGCCGGGCCAGCAACACATACTGACCCGGCGTCGTGAGCACAAAATCTACCTGCCGAGCAGCGACCGCCTGCTCTAGCTCATTGGCCTCATAGACCAACACCTCAAAGTCGTACTCAGGTAATGCGGCCTTGAGCACCTTGGCCAAGGGCTGCCACTGTGCCAGCGCTAGCGGTTTGGGGCGGTAGGCTCGCACGGCAATCCTGACCGGCTCTGCCGCCTGCACTGGCCAGGCAAGCAGCACACTGCACCACACCAAACAGATCACCGCCAGACGCTGCATCCACCAACGGGCGCAGCCAATGCCCAAGCTGCACGGCCTTGGCGCGTGCCAACGCCACCAGACGTTAACCGCAAGATCACCCATGCCAGGCCAGTACAGATGCGGTGCCATGGTCAAACATTGCGGTGGGAGCTGCGCCTACAGGTGTCACCACGTCACACCGATCCCATGACAGCGGCAACCATGGCATACGGACCATGCGGCACACGAACCAGATCGTGTGGAGGCCAGAGAACGGTGAGAAGAGTCAGCATGGTGAGACAAATGTTAGTTCATGAATATAAATGCAAGTTTTGGCACGAAGTATGCTGACCTCTCAAGACGTGAGCCGTCGGCACAAAGCCCAACGTTTTAGGCCGCACGCTGAACTTAAAATATTGCGTTCACGATTTTTTAACCCGCCGTATTTCGGCATTGTCGTAAGAAAGTCACTGTATGAAGAAATTCCTGCTTGCCGCTGCCATCACCGCGATGTGCGCCACCGCTTTTGCCGCCGGCAAGGACCTCAAGGTAGCCATCGACGCCACCTACGAGCCCTTCACTTTCAAAACGGCTGACGGCAAGCCCACCGGCTTTGATGTGGACATCGCCAATGCGCTGTGCGAAGAAATCAAACGGACCTGCGTGTTTGTGGAACAACCCTGGGACGGCATGATCCCGGGCTTGCTGGCTAAAAAGTACGACGTGATCATCAGCTCGATGTCGATCACCGAAGATCGTCTGAAACAAGTTGACTTCTCTGACAAGTACTACAACACCCCCAGCCGGATCGTGCTGCGCAAAGACATCAAGTTTTCCGGCCCGGAATCCATCAAAGGCAAAAAGATTGGTGTTCTGAAGGCATCCACCCAAGAAAAATACGCTTTGGGTGAACTCAAGACCAAGGGCGTGGAAGTGGTCTCTTACGACGCGCAAGACCAGGTCTATCTGGACATCAAGGCAGGCCGTCTGGACGGCACGGTTGCCGATATTCTGGAAGTTGGCGGCGGTTTCCTGGGCAAACCAGGCGGTGAAAACTACCAATTTGTTGGCCAAGAGCTGTTCATCCCCAAATACTTTGGTGGTGGTGCCGGTGTCGCTTTGCGCAAAGGCCAAGGCGAACTCAAGGGTCAGATCAGTGCTGCCATCAAGGCCATCCGTGCCAATGGCAAGTACAAGACCATCAACGACAAGTACTTCAAATTCGACGTTTACGGCAAGTAAACCCTTCACAGCGGCGCACTCCCTCACTCAATGCAGTCTTATTTTTGGGTCATTCTTCACGGCTCTCTGCTGACGGTGGGGGTGTCTTTGCTGGCGCTGCTGGTGTCGGTTATTTTTGGTCTGGCCGGTGCTGCGGCCAAACTCTCGGGCAGGCCCGTCCTGGTTGGACTGGCCACCCTTTACAGCACCATCATTCGTGGTATTCCTGATCTGGTGCTGATGCTGCTGGTCTTCTATGGCGGCACCATTGGTATCAACACGCTCTTGGAAAAACTGGGGTCTGAGGCCACAGTCGACATCGACCCCTTCGTGGCGGGTGTGCTGACCATCGGCTTCATTTACGGCGCCTACATGACCGAAACCTTTCGTGGCGCGATCCTGAGCATTCCCAAGGGGCAAATGGAAGCTGCCTGGGCATTTGGGATGAACCGCTTTCAAACATTCATGCGTATCACGCTGCCGCAAATGGTGCGTTATGCGCTACCCGGTTTCACCAACAACTGGTTGGTGCTGATCAAGGCCACCGCCTTGGTCAGTCTGATCGGCCTGCAGGAAATGACCTATCTGGCCAAACAAGCCAGCGCGGCCACACGCTCGCCGTTCGTCTTTTTCATGTTCACCGGGGCCTTGTTCCTGATTTACACCTCGGTGTCGCTGGTTGTCCTGAAAAAGGTCAATGCACGCTACAGCCTGGGTACCAAACGAGGCCAGTTGTAATGGAATGGGCCGTTATTTTTGAGCCAGACAACCTGGCTTTGTTTGGCAACGGCATCGTCATCACGTTGTGGCTGCTGTTTGCCTCGCTGGCCATTGGCGGTGTGCTGGCGCTGATTTTCGCCTTGATACTGACCGGTCCCTGGGCGCCGTTACGCTGGTTGGTGGGTGCTTACACCTTTGTCATTCGTGGCACACCGTTGCTGATTCAGGTGTACCTGATTTATTACGGCCTGGGTCAACTGGAGTGGATTCAGGCACGCTGGGACGCCGTCTGGCCTTGGGTTTATTTCAAAGAACCGTTCTTTTGTGCTCTGCTGGCCTTCAGCCTGAACACCGCCGGTTACACGGCTGAGATGTTGGCTGGGGCCATTCGCGAAACCAGCGCAGGGGAGATTGAGGCGGCCCACGCCTACGGCATGAGCCGGGTGCAGACCATGTGGCGGGTGGTGTTGCCCAGCGCCATGCGCCGCACCCTGCCGGCCTATAGCAACGAAGTGGTGATGATGTTGCATGCCACCAGTCTGGCCAGCGCGGTGCCCAATATGCTGGACGTCACCTCGGCGGCCAGCCGCATTTACGCCACCTACTACCTACCGTTTGAGGCCTACCTGGCCGCTGCTGCGATTTACCTGACCGCCTCTTTTTGCCTGATCGGATTCTTCCGCTTCAGCGAAGGGCGCCTGCTGGCCTATTTGGCGCCACGCAAACACTAACCTGAATGGATTGTTGTCATGCAGCGTATCGATCACCCCCTGTTGTCGCCCAGCCTGGGCAGTTTGAAAAGCCTCAGTAGTTTCCACTTCGGCCAGCCCGGCTCGGGGCCCAAAATCTACATCCAGGCCAGCCTGCATGCCGAAGAATTGCCCGGCATGCTGGTTGCACACCATTTGCGTGCCGCCCTGGAGGCGGCTGAGGCACAAGGGTTGCTGCGTGGTGAGGTGGTGCTGGTGCCGGTGTCCAACCCGATTGGGCTGGCACAGCGACTGGACCACAAGCCGATGGGCCGTTTTGAGCTGGACACCTCGGAAAATTTCAACCGCCACTACCCTGACCTGGCAAGTGCTGCGGCGGCCGAGGTCATGAGTTCGCTCAGCGACGACGCACAAGCCAATGTGCGTCTGGTGCGCCAAGCCATGCGCAACTACCTGCAAGCCTGGGTGCCCGATACCGAGTTGCAGAGCCTGCGCCGCAGACTGCTGTTGCTGTCGCATGATGCCGACCATGTGCTGGACCTGCATTGCGACTGTGAAGCGGTGCTGCATTTCTACACCGAAGAGCCCTGCTGGCCACAACTGGCGCCGCTGGCCCATTTTCTGGGCAGCCGCGCCATCTTGCTGGCTCGCAACTCGGGCAACCGGCCGTTTGACGAATGCCTCTCCAGCGCCTGGTGGCAACTCGCCGAGAAACTGCAGGCAGTGGGTTTTAACGCACCGCTGCCCCAAGGCTGCTGCAGCACCACCATCGAATTGCGCGGCGAACTCGATGTCAACCACAACTTGGCACGCCAGGATGCGCAGGCCATCATCCACTGGCTGCAACACATTGGCGTCTGGGCCTGCGACCATGCACCCGAGGTGCCCGCGGCCTTGTGCGAGGCCACGCCACTGGCCGGGTCAGAGACGCTGCACGCGAGCTCACCCGGTGTTGTGGTGTTTGCTGCCGAGCCCGGCCAGACCCTGAAAAAAGGCGACCTGGTCGCCGAGGTTATCAACCCGATCGAAGGCGGTGTCGCACAGGTTCTGGCCGGCGTCGATGGCGTGTTTTACGCCCGCATCCGTGACCGCTACATCACCACCGGCGGCGAACTGGGCAAGATTGCAGGCACCCAGGCGTTTCGCACCGGTGCCCTGTTGGGCGCATAACCTCGCACACTCGCCCCTAAGAGCCCTTCATGACCGCCACCACCACACTCAAACTCCAGGTTGAAAACATCCACAAGCGCTTTGGCTCCAACGAGGTGCTCAAAGGTGTGTCACTCACCGCCCATGCCGGTGATGTGATCAGCATCATTGGCAGTTCGGGCTCGGGCAAGAGCACCTTTCTGCGCTGCATCAATCTGCTGGAAAAACCGCACCAGGGTCGCATCAACGTGGCCGGTGAAGAGCTGCACCTGAGCCCTGGCGTCAATGGCGAGCTGCATGCCGCCAACCCCAAACAACTGGCGCTACTGCGTACCAAGCTGGCCATGGTGTTCCAGCACTTCAACCTGTGGGCGCACATGACGGTGTTGCAAAACATCATTGAAGCGCCAGTGCATGTTTTGAAGGTGCCACACGCCCAGGCAGTCGAAACCGCGCGCAAATACCTGGCCAAAGTCGGCCTAGAAGGCAAAGAAGACGCCTACCCTGCCCACCTGAGCGGTGGCCAGCAGCAACGGGTGGCGATAGCCCGGGCGCTGGCGATGGAGCCCGAGGTGATGTTGTTTGACGAACCCACCAGCGCGCTCGACCCCGAGCTGGTGTCCGAGGTGCTGAAAGTCATGAAAAACCTGGCGTTAGAGGGCCGCACCATGGTGGTGGTCACCCATGAAATGGGTTTTGCCCGCGAGGTCTCCAACCACCTGATCTTTTTGCACAAGGGTCTGATCGAAGAAGAAGGCAACCCGGCACATGTGCTCTCCAACCCCAAGAGTGTGCGTTTGGCGCAGTTCTTGTCGGGCAACCTGAAATAAGCACAAAAAAGGCTTCTAGCCCTTATTTCAAAAGGGTTGACCACTACTCTTTTGGAAGTAAAACATGAACTGGCTCCACAACGCCATCGCCCAGATTGAGGCCGACTACCAGCGCAGCGCCGACACCCACCTGATCCCGCTGCCGCTGCCCGGCTTTGCCAGCTGCGGTATCGACCTCTACCTCAAAGACGAGTCCACCCACCCGACCGGCAGCCTGAAGCACCGGCTGGCGCGTTCCCTGTTTTTGTACGCGCTGTGCAACGGCTGGATCCATGAGGGCTCCACCGTGGTCGAGTCCTCCAGCGGGTCAACGGCGGTGAGTGAGGCCTACTTTGCCCGCCTGCTGGGCCTGCCATTCATTGCGGTGATGCCACGCTCCACCTCCAGCGAAAAAATCGCCCAGATCACCTTTTACGGTGGCCGCTGCCACCTGGTGGACAGCGCCAGCGCCGTCTACGACGCCGCCCGCGAGTTGGCGCAAACCACTGGCGGCCATTACATGGACCAGTTCACCTTTGCCGAACGCGCCACCGACTGGCGCAGCAGCAACAACATCGCCCAAAGCATGTTCAGCCAGATGGCGCGGGAACGCTTCCCGGTACCCAAATGGATTGTGGTGGGCGCCGGCACCGGCGGCACCAGCGCAACAATAGGCCGTTTTGTGCGCTACCAGCGCCACGACACCCAGCTGTGCGTGGCCGACCCGGCTGGCTCGGTGTTTGGTGAATACCACCGCACGGGCGACGCCAGCGTGACCGGCCCGGGTTCGCACATCGAAGGCATTGGCCGACCACGGGTGGAACCCAGCTTCATCCGCACCCTGGTAGACCGCATGATCGAGGTGGCCGATGTGGACTCGGTGGCAGCGATGCAGCTGCTCTCTGGCTTGCTGGGCCGCAAGGTTGGCCCGTCCACCGGCACCAACCTGGTCGGCATGCTGCAACTGGCCACCGAAATGCGTGAACAAGGCCAACAAGGCTCGATCCTATCGCTGCTGTGTGACTCGGGTGAACGTTACCTGGGCTCGTATTTTGACCCGGCGTGGGTTTACAAAAATATCGGTGACTGCAGCGCAGCGGCTGCGGATTTACGGACGCAACTGGGCTGATCAATTTCAGGCCATTTTGGCTTCTAGCCCTTATTTCAATTAGGCCAATAGCTCTTTAATTAAGAGCATTTTTCAGTAACCAGATCAGGGTACGTGTACTGCAAGACTACACAAAAGGGGTTCAGCAGCCCGGCCGGTTGGCAAAGCTAGGCCAGGGATGTCATGGGGCTAGCCAATCGCCAGCTGTTTGCCTTGTTTGTTCTGCTGTCCCGTCGAAGTTGGTCAAAATAAGGCACTGGCTACATGGCGTACACCAGCGATCAAAAAAAGGATAGCCCCATGATCAAACAGGTTGGCCCCACAAAAATTGAAGAAAACCACCTGGCGTCCTGCCACTGCGGCGCGGTGGTTTTGCGCCTGCATCTGCCTGACGGCATTGTGAATCCCCGCCGCTGTGACTGCTCGATCTGCCGTCGAAAAGGCGCCATCGTGGCGTCTGTGCCCTTGTCGGGTGTTGAGGTGGTTCGAGGCCATGACAAGTTGACCTTGTACCAATTCAATACCAAAACAGCCAAACACTATTTCTGCTCTGTGTGTGGGATCTACACCCACCACCAGCGCCGATCCAACCCCAACGAGTACGGTTACAACGTGGGTTGTCTCGAGGGTGTCAATCCGTTCGACCTCAAGGACGTGCCAACGAACGATGGCGTGAATCACCCTGCCGATCGGGTGCGCTAGCTGTTGTGTTGAGATAAGTCGATACTCAGATCACACCCCATCAAATCAGAGGCGCTTAGTCCCAAGGAACCCACCCATGCGCATCTCAAAAGCATTCGCCGTATTCCGACAAGAAGCCCCAGCCCAGGCGCAGGCCTGGATGCAGATGGCGCAGGCCCTGGATGAGGCCAGTGCTTTGGACAAGAAGACCGAGGAACTGGCCTACATTGCAGTCCTTGCCGCCACCGGCAACACCTCTGGTGTGCCGTTTCATGTGCTGTCAGCCAAATCACAGGGGGCGTCAAGGCAAGAAGTTTTAAGCGCCGTGCTGCTTGGCCTACCTGCCGCCGGTGCCACGGTCATTGGGGCCTTGCCGGTTGCCTTGGAGGCCTACGATGGGCAAGATCAATAAGCTGTGGCATGAGCAACACGCCATGCCCAAAAACCCTAGCCTGCAACAACGCATCGACTGGCATCTGGTGCATCACAAGGCCTGCAACTGCCGCCCGATCCCGGCCGGTATTCTCAAGGCGCTTCAAGACCGGGCGCAGAAACCCGACGCCTGAGACATCCGCTTGCACACCCCACCCTTCCCCCCCCTGACCCGCCGCCAGTGCTTGGCGACGGCGCTCATTGCACCGTTTTGGCACTGCCAGGCGCAAGCGCAAGGCGCCCCCACACCTGAGCCAGCGGTGCTGGTCAAACGCCCGTTGCAGTTCCCGCGTGACCTGGGTAGCCACCCGGACACCGCCATCGAGTGGTGGTACGTCACAGGCGAGTTGCAGGCACAGGGTCGGCTGTTTGGTTTTCAGCTGACGTTTTTCCGCTCGCGCGTGCCCAGCACACAGGCCATGCGCTCGGGTTTTGCCGCCAAACAGCTGCACTTTGCCCATGCAGCGGTCACCGATGTGACGGGCCAGCGCCTGTTGCACGACCAGCGGATTGCCCGCAGTTCGGGTGACTCCCAAGTGGACCTGGCCCAGGCCAGTGACACCGATACCGATGTGCAATTGCGTGACTGGTCGTTGAAGCGGCGTGGCACCAGCTACCTGGCCCGCGCCAGCGGGGCTGGTTTTGCCTTTGCGCTGGATTTGGCAGAAACCCAGCCGCTGCTGCTACAAGGTGACCAAGGCCTCTCTCGCAAAGGGCCAGAGGCCAGCCAGGCCAGTTTTTATTACAGCCTGCCGCAGTTGCGGGTGAGTGGCCAGTTGACGCTGGACGGTCAGCGCCAGGCCGTCACCGGGCGCGCTTGGCTGGACCATGAGTGGAGCCAGTCCATCATGGCACCGCAAGCCGTGGGCTGGGACTGGATCGGCATGAACCTGCACGACGGCAGTGCACTGACCGCTTTCCGCTTGCGTGACAAAGCGGGTGACACGGTGTGGGCCGGTGGCTCCTGGCGCGCTGCTGGCGCAACAGCGCCGGTGGTTTTTGGGCCAGATCAGGTGAGTTTTCAACCCGGACGGCTGTGGAGCAGCCCAGCCAGTGGCAGCACCTACCCCGTGGTGTGGGGGGTGACGGTGCCCGATGGGTCAGCCACACCCAAACGCTACACCGTGCGTGCGCTGGTGGACAACCAGGAGCTCGACAGCAGCCGTTCTACCGGGGCAATTTACTGGGAAGGTCTCAGCGACTTGCTGGATGCACAAGGCCAGCCGGTAGGCCGGGGTTATCTGGAGATGACCGGCTACGCCAAGCCGCTGAAGCTCTGAGTGGCCACCTTGCAAGCGACCCTCTCCTGGCTCGCGACAAAATCCAGCCAAAGACACTATTGATAATATAGCTGCCAACCCTTAATAAATAAGGGCTAGCAGCTATTTCCAACGTAATTCAAAACGACAGTTATCGTCGCCTTTGGCTTCACAGGCGGTCTCTTCAACCTGGGTATTGGGGTGCACCAGCACCTGAAACAGCCGCTCGAAGGTGGCCGAATAAAAATCGCACACCGGCACATCGGTGCGGACATCGCGGCACAACGGGTTGTTATGGATGCTCAGCACCACCGTCTGGCCAACTTCATAGCTGAATTGGCCGCTACCCGCAAAGGTCCAGCTGTGGCCACCAATGGTTTTGAGCAGCAGCCGCGCCGACAAGGCCGCTGGCAGTGCTTTGAAGACCACTTGCGCGGCCTTCGGGATACGGTTGGCCAGCAGGTAGTCGGCGGTTTTTAAGCCAGCCTTCCAGGTGATGTCGGCACACGCAGGCTGCCCGAGCTGGTCGCGCAGCACTTGATGCAGGCGCAGCACCTCGGCCTCGTTGACCATTTTTTCGGGCAATTTATCCAGGTAATGGCGCAGCCCGGCCTGGGTAAACAGGCCCGCCGTGACATCTGGTCCGAAAATTTCGTGCAGCGTCTCAGCCACACGGATGATGGCGTTGGGCCCGATGCGGCCCGCCACGCCCACAGCCGAACTCATCAGACTCTGGCCATTTCTTCTTCGGTCATTTGGTCTTTACCACCGCCACACGCTGACACGGGTAACGCAGCGGCTGCAGCAGCTTGCGCGGCAATGGCTTCTGCGGCGATGTCTTCGCCCTTCTTGCGGCGCATCTCGATCTTGGGGCCGTGCATCGTGACCCAGCCCTCGTCGGCCTTGGCCACCAGAGCGGCGTCGGGGCGTTCGTGGCGCACACCTTGGTCAAACTTGAAGTCGACCTTTTTCTTGCTCTGCGGGCCCCAGTAACCGACCCGCCCCAGGTCGTAGAACTTGCGCTCAAAACCACTCTTCAAGAAGGCTTTCAGACAACCCATCAGGTACTTGCGACGCACCGGATCGCGTGTCCACGGGTACTGGAAGAAGGTCTTGTTCATGAAGAACCGGCGGTAGTTGTTCATCACCCGGTCCAGCAACTCGCCACGGTCCATCGCGGTGGGCTTCATGATCGGGGTGACGAAGTTGTACTTCTCGTAGTCGAACACCTCGACCTTGTCACCCAGTTCCTGGAACAGGTCGGAGAACGGCCACGGTGTGTACATCGCCCAGTTGGCCATGTCGGGGTTCCAGTCGCGTGTCATGCGGTAGGTTTCCTCGATGGTCTCGGCGGTTTCGTTTTCCAAGCCCACGATGAACTGGGCTTCAGTCACGATGCCAGCTTCACGCAGCAGGCGGATCGCCTTTTTGTTCTGCTCAATCGTGGTTTCCTTGTTGAACAGGTCCAGCTTCAACTGGGCGGCGGCTTCGGTGCCCAGTGAGACGTGGATCAGGCCGGCCTTGCGGTACAGCGGCAGCAGTTTTTCGTCCCGCAGGATGTCGGTCACCCGGGTGTTGATGCCCCACAGCACCGGCAGTTTGCGCTCCACCAGCTCTTCACAGAACTGGATGAACTTCTTGCGGTGGATGGTAGGCTCTTCGTCGGCCAGGATGAAGAAGCCGACCTTGTGGTTCCTCACCAGATCCTCGATCTCGTCGACCACTTTTTTCGGGTCGCGGATGCGGTAGTCGCGCCAGAACTTCCACTGGCTACAGAAGCTGCAGGTGAATGGGCAGCCGCGCGCAAAGTTGGGGATGGCCACCCGAACGTTCATCGGGGTGTAGATGTACTTGCTCCAGTCCAGAATGCCCCAGTCTGGTGTGATGCTGTCCAGATCGGCAATCGGTGGCTCGGCTGCGGTGGCCACAATCTTGCCTTCGTCGTTGCGGAAAGCGATGCCATTGACCGACTCGCGGTTTTGCATGAAGTTACCAGCGTCCACCGCCTTCACCAGGTTCAGGAACACCTGTTCGCCTTCTCCGCGCACGATGGCATCAATCCAGGGTGACTCACCCAATACCTGGGCAAACATGAAGGTGGCATGGATGCCACCCAGCACGGTCACGATGTTCGGGTTGACTTCCTTCACCACCTGCAGCAAGCGCTGCGCCTTGTAGATCGACGGCGTGATGGCCGTGCAGCCGACGATGTCGGGCTTGATCTCGGCAAACTTCTGGCGCATCGCGTCTTCGCTCAGGTCAAGCGTCATGGCATCGACAAACACAACGTCGGTATAACCGCCTGCCTTAAGATACCCAGTCAGGTAAGCCACCCACGCTGGAGGCCAAGTGCCGGCAATTTCAGCACCACCCGAGTGGTAATTGGGGTGAACGAACATTACGCGCATAACTTTTCCAGTAAGTTGAAGGACACAGTTAATGTGCCCAGGGTGGTGTTTTTTGACATTGATGAATGTCAACTTATGTTGACATTCCGTGACATTTTGACCTGCATCAAAAATTTAGGCAAGCCGTGGCCCGCGCTGCACGGACGCCACCTTTGCCACCCACTTTCGGCCAAATCCAACGGCTGCGACAGAACCCTTTTCAGCGGTGCTGCCTGATGCACGAACCGCTGCCCCTGCAGCACAGCACGGTTGGTCGGGTTACGCCATCAAGTGCGGGGCGAAAAACTCTTCGGATCAGGCAACACCGACTCCAGCGCCTTGGCTGAACCGATCACGCCGGGCACGCCCGCGCCCGGGTGGGTACTGGCGCCGACCATGAACAGCCCCTGCACATCTTCACTGCGGTTGTGCGGGCGAAACCAGGCACTCTGCAACAGGATCGGCTCCGGCCCGAAAGCCGCGCCGCGATAAGACAGCAAGCGGTTCTGAAAGTCCATCGGCGTGGTCACCAGCGACTCGGTGATGTGGGCCTCAAAACCCGGCATCACACTGTCATTGAGGTACTTGGCAATGGCCTGGCGATACGGCTCAGCGCGCTCAGCCCAGTCAATGCCACTCGCCAGATTGGGCACAGGCGAGAGCACGTAGTAGGTGTCGCATCCCTCGGGCGCCATTGAGGGGTCATGCGCGCTGGGGCGGTGCAGGTACAGACTGAAGTCGTCGGCCAGCACATGCCGTTTGAAAATGTCGTTGAGCAACTCTTTGTAGCGAGCGCCCAGCAGGATCATGTGCTGGGGCAGGTCGTCAAACCGCTTGTTGGTGCCAAAGTACCAAACGAAAACCCCCATGGACGAATGGGTGCGCTCGATCTTGCGGTCGGTCCAGGTTTTGCGGAATTCAGCGGGAACCAGGTTCTTGTAGGTCCAGGCCGTGTCGCCGTTGGACACCACAATGTCGGCGGCCATCTTCTCGCCGTTGGCCAGCAGCACACCAGTGGCGCGCCCTTGCTCGACCAGGATTTGTTTGACCTCCGAATTCAGCAGCACTTGGTTGCCCTGCCCGCGAATCAGATCCACCAAACCTTTGATCAAAGAACCGGTGCCACCCATGGCCCAGTGCACGCCATAACGACGCTCCAGCACATTGATCAGCGAATAAGCGCAGGTCACGGAGAACGGGTTACCGCCAATCAGCAGCGGGTGAAAGCTGAACACCTGGCGCAGCTTCGGGTCTTTGATGTGCTGCGCCACCAGGGCGTAGATGCTTTTCCAGGCGCCCATGCGCAAAAAGTCGGGAATCACCCCCAGGAAATCGCCGAAGCTGTCAAAAGCCATCGAGGCCATGCCTTCATAACCCAGGTCGTAGCACTTTTGCGCCGCTTCAAAGAACCGCTCATAACCTGGCAGATCCTCCGGACAAAAGCGCGCTACCTCTTTGCGCATGGCCTCAGGGTCGCCGTTGTAGTCAAACCAGCTGCCATCGTCAAAACGGATGCGGTAGAACAGATCCTTCAGATAGCGCAACTCCACATGGTCTGCCAGTTTTTTGCCGCACAACGCCCAGAGTTCTTCCAGCAAAAACGGTGCGGTGATGATGGTCGGACCCGCATCAAACACATGGCCGTTGCGACGGTGCACATAAGCCCGCCCACCGGGCGCATCCAGCTTTTCCAGGACGGTGACCCGATAGCCTTTGGCACCAAGACGCACCGCAGCGGCCAAACCGCCAAAACCGCTGCCAATTACGATGGCGTGGGGCTGATAGTGAACAGGAGTTGGTTTATTCATCGGAACAGTTTATTTTGAAAAAATGGCGCGCTCTTTGATCTTGCTCATCCTTGGCGTGCTGCCTTGACCATGCGATGGCCTTTGTGACATCCGCTCCCATGAATGGTCGCCAGGGCGCCACAAGCGACATTGCTAGACTTCTCCCAATGACCGATCTCAACCTGCCACACACACCGATGATGACCCAGTACCTGGGCCTCAAAGCGGACCACCCCCACACCCTGCTGTTCTACCGCATGGGCGACTTTTACGAGCTGTTTTATGCCGACGCCGAAAAGGCTGCGCGCCTGCTCAACATCACCCTGACCCAGCGCGGCCAAAGTGCCGGGCAGCCGGTGGTGATGGCCGGTGTGCCGTTTCACTCGGTCGAGACCTATCTGGCGCGCCTGATCAAACTCGGTGAGTCGGTGGCGATTTGTGAACAGGTCGGCGACCCGGCCACAACCAAAGGCCCGGTCGAGCGCAAGGTGGTGCGGGTGGTCACGCCCGGCACCCTGACCGATCTGGAGCTGCTCAACGACAAGACCGAGGCGCTGCTGCTCTCGGTGCACCAAGGCCCGCGCAACAGCTGCGGCCTGGCCTGGCTCAGCGTGACCCAAGGCGTGGTGCATCTGGCCGAATGTTCGGTAGATGACCTGGCCAACTGGGTGTTGCGTGTCGGCCCGGGTGAGCTGATCTTCAGCGCCGGGGCCACACCGGCGTTTGAGGCCCGCTTGCGCGCCATCCCCGTGACCACACCGCTGTCGATCTCGGTGCGGCCCGACTGGCAGTTTGACACCGGCCTGGGCCAACGCACCCTCACGCAGCACCTCAACACGACCAGCCTGGCACCGTGGCAGGCGCAAGAACTGGTCTTGGCCCAAGCCGCCGCCGCCGCGCTGCTGAGCTACACCGAACACACCCAGGGCCGGGCACTGACCCACATCCACAGCGTGCAAGTGCAGCGCGAGGGCGACCTGATCGACCTGCCGCCCACCACCCGACGCAATCTGGAACTGGTGCAAACCCTGCGTGGTGAGGACAGCCCCACACTCTTTTCCTTGCTCGACACTTGCCAGACCGGCATGGGCAGCCGCCTGCTCAAGAGCTGGTTGTTGTCGCCCCGACGTGACCGCAGCGAAGCCATGCAGCGCCACCGCGCGATTGAAGCCCTACGCAGCGGCCCGACCCTGTCGGCCGGTGCGGGCCCGTGGGACAAACTGCGCCAACAGCTCAAGGGCAGCACCGATGTGCAGCGCATCACCGCGCGCATTGCGCTGCGCCAGGTGCGCCCGCGTGAGCTGGTGGGCTTGCAGGTCACGCTCCAAAAAACAGAGCTACTGGCCCCCGTGATACAAGGGCTAGAGGCCTATTTGACTCAAATCTCCCAAAACCTGCTGCCCCCCGTGGGTTGTGCCGAGTTGTTGCGCGTCGCGATCGATGCCGAGCCTGCCGCGCTGGTGCGCGACGGCGGGGTGATCGCCAATGGCTTTGATGCTGAGCTGGACGAGTTGCGCGCCATCCAGACCAATTGCGACGGCTTTTTGCTGGACCTGGAAACCCGCGAACGCGCTCGCACCGGCATCACCAACCTGCGTGTGCAATTCAACAAGGTGCACGGCTTTTTCATCGAAGTCACCCAAGGTCAAGCCAGCAAGGTGCCCGACGACTACCGCCGCCGCCAGACCCTGAAAAACGCCGAGCGCTTCATCACACCCGAACTCAAAGCCTTTGAAGACAAAGCCCTGAGTGCGCAAGAGCGTGCCCTGGCCCGCGAAAAATGGCTCTACGACCAGCTGCTGGACCAGCTGCAGGCCTTTGTGCCCGCCCTCACCCGCTTGGCCGATGCCCTGGCCACGCTGGACGCCCTGTGTGCGCTGGCCGAGCGCAGCTTGACCTTGGACTGGTGCGCACCGCAGTTTGTCAAAGAGCCGTGTATCGACATCGACGCCGGTCGCCACCCTGTCGTGCAGGCACGGCTGGCTGAACTCAGCTCGGGCGCTTTTATTGCCAACGACACCCGCCTGAGCGTGAAGCAGCGCATGCAGATCATCACCGGCCCGAACATGGGTGGTAAATCAACCTACATGCGCCAGATTGCGGTGATTGTGCTGCTGGCCAGCATGGGCAGTTATGTCCCGGCAAGCGCCTGCCGCCTCGGGCCGATTGACGCCATCCACACCCGCATCGGCGCGGCGGATGACCTGGCCAACGCGCAGTCGACCTTCATGCTGGAGATGCTCGAAGGCGCCCAAATCCTCAACGCCGCCACACCCAACTCGCTGGTGCTGATGGACGAGATTGGCCGTGGCACCAGCACCTTTGACGGCCTGGCGCTGGCCAGCGCGATTGCCACCCAGTTGCACGACAAAACCCAGGCCTACACGCTGTTTGCCACGCATTATTTTGAGCTGACCGAGTTCCCTGCCAGCCACCACGCGGCCATCAACGTGCATGTGAGCGCGGCAGAAAGTGGCCGCGACATCGTGTTCCTGCACGAAATCCAGCCGGGGCCAGCCAGCAAAAGTTACGGTATCCAGGTGGCACGCCTGGCGGGTATGCCCGCTGCGGTGGTCAACCACGCACGCCACACGCTCGAAGCGCTGGAGGCACAAGCCAGCCAGCACCAGGCCCAGGTGGATCTGTTTGCCGCGCCAGTTGCTACAGAAGCAATAGCTGAAAGCCCAATAGAAGCTTGGGCCAAAGCCCTCAATCCTGATGATTTGAGCCCGCGTGAGGCGCTGGAGGCGCTGTACCAGCTTAAAAAACTGAGCGTTCAGGGCTGAGTTAGGCACAAAGCGCCAGCCAGCAAGCGCCCGCTCTGGGTGAGGTGTGGGCCCACTTGCACAACACGCCCCAATAACCATACGCGCCCCGTCCGTATGGCGCGGGCCTGGCCCAGAAAATGGCCCTTTGGGTAAGAATCCTCTGGCACGCCGACTGCATCCTTGGTCGAGATGCGATTCTCACCATCGTCAAACCTCACCATGTTCAACCTCACCGCACTCGAACTGGCGCGAATTCAGTTCGGATTCACGATCACCTTCCACATCATCTTCCCGGCCATCACCATTGGCTTGGGGGCCTACCTCGCCGTGCTCGAAGCTTTGTGGCTCAAGAAACAGGAGGTGGTCTACAAAACGCTGTACCACTTCTGGTCCAAGATCTTCGCCGTGAACTTTGCGATGGGTGTGGTGTCGGGCCTGGTGATGGCCTACCAGTTTGGCACCAATTGGAGCCAATACTCCGAATTTGCGGGCAGCGTCACCGGGCCGCTGCTGACTTATGAAGTGTTGACAGCGTTTTTTCTGGAGGCCGGTTTTCTGGGTGTGATGTTGTTCGGCTGGAACAAGGTGGGGCCACGCCTGCACTTCTTTGCCACCGTGATGGTGGCGCTGGGCACCCTGGTCTCGGCGACCTGGATTTTGGCGTCCAACAGCTGGATGCAAACACCGCAGGGTCACGAGGTGATCAACGGCGTGGTGGTGCCGGTGGATTGGCTGGCAATCATCTTCAACCCGTCGTTTCCCTATCGACTGACCCACATGGTGGTGGCGGCGTTCATCTCGACCGCACTGCTGGTGGCCGCGTCGGGCGCCTGGCACCTGCTCAAGGGCAACCGGACGCCCGAAGTCAAGAAGATGTTCTCGATGGCCTTGTGGATGTTGCTGTTCGCCGCACCCCTGCAGGTTTTTATCGGTGATTTGCATGGCCTGAACACGCTCAAACACCAGCCGGCCAAGATCGCCGCCATGGAAGGCCATTGGGAAAACACACCGGGTGAGGGTGTGCCGCTGGTCCTGTTCGGCTGGCCCGACATGGCGACTGAGACCACCCGCTACAAGATTGAAATCCCGAACCTGGGCGGCTTGATCCTGACCCACGACTGGCACGGCCAGTACCCAGGCTTGAAGGAGTTCGCCCGAGAAGACCGGCCCAACGCAACGATCGTGTTCTGGACCTTTCGCGTGATGGTGGGGCTGGGTTTCTTGATGATTCTGCTGGCCCTCTGCGGTGCCTGGTCGCATTGGCGCCAACGTGCCTATGAGTCGCGTCCACTGTGGCGCTTTGCGCTGCTGATGGGCCCCTCCGGGCTGGTGGCGCTGTTGGCAGGCTGGTACACCACAGAAATCGGCCGACAACCCTGGGTTGTCTACGGGTTGATGCGCACCGCAGATGCGGTGTCCAACCACTCCGCCATCACCATGAGCATCAGCTTGGTTGTCCTGCTGCTCGTGTATGCCGCGGTGTTTGGCACAGGCACGGGCTATTTGCTCAAGCTCATCGGGCAAGGTCCGGACGCACACGAGCCCCCGCCCGACGGTGACGCACTGGACCAACGACCCGCACGCCCGTTGTCTGCCGCCACGCCGCCGACTCACCCACCATCGACCACGGTCTGACGAAGGAGTCACGCGACATGGGTATCAATCTTCCCCTGATCTGGTTACTGATCATCGGCTTTGGCGTCATGATGTATGTGATCACCGACGGCTTTGACCTCGGGATCGGCATTTTGTTTCCGTTTGTCAAAGACCTCAGCCACCGCGACGCCGTGGTCAACACCGTGGCACCAGTCTGGGACGGCAACGAAACCTGGCTGGTGCTGGGCGGTGCAGCCCTCATGGCGGCTTTCCCCAAGGCCTACGCCATTTTGCTCAGCGCGTTTTATGTTCCCGTCATCCTCATGCTGCTCGGATTGATCTGGCGCGGGGTGTCCTTCGAGTTCCGCTTCAAGGCTGACGAAGCCCACAAACCCTTCTGGGACCGGGCGTTCATGGGGGGGTCGTTCTTGGCAGCCTTCTGCCAGGGCGCGATCCTCGGTGCCTTCATCAACGGCATCGAGATCGTCAACGGCCACGCTGTTTATGGCGTCATGGACTGGTTGACACCGTTCTCGGTCTTCACCGGTTTGGGTGTCATCGTCGCCTACGCGCTGCTGGGTTGCACCTGGTTGATTTTCAAAACCGAAGGTGATCTGCAAAAGCAGATGGTTCACATCGCCAAACCCATCACGTTCGCCCTGCTGGCGGCCATCGCCATCACCTCGGTCTGGACACCCTTGGCGCACCCGGCCATTGCTGGGCGCTGGTTCAGCCAACCCAATATCTGGTTTTTTGTGCCGGTGCCGATCCTGGTCGCACTGGCCACGTACTCCATTCTGCGCACACTCGCCAACGATCCGCACGCTGGCCCCTTCATCTGGTCGCTGCTGCTGATCTTTCTGGGTTACACCGGCTTTGTGATCAGCATCTGGCCCAACATCGTGCCGCCCTCCCTGTCCATCTGGGCGGCTGCCGCCCCACCTGAAAGCATGGGCTTCGCCTTGGTCGGGGCGCTGCTGATCATCCCGATGATCCTCGGTTATTCAGCCTGGGCCTATTACGTGTTTCGGGGCAAGGTCAAGGTGGGTGAGGGGTATCACTGAATGGACAAGCCGCACACACCCTTTCACCTGCGCGAAAGCCTGCGGCGGGTTGGCTGGCTGATCCTGATCTGGGCCTGCAGTGTGGCCGCGCTGGGTCTTGTGGCGCTGGGCATGCGCCTGCTCATGAGCTGGGCGGGCATGACGCGTTGAGCCAGCGCAGCGCCTTATCCTGAGACTCCGGGCTGTGCCGCCCTGCCCGGCAGCCACTCAGTCCAGCAGCGCCGCGTAAACCATGTCGCGGAACAACATGCGGTAGTACTCGCGCTGGTTCGGCGCCTGCAGCATCAGGCAAGCAAACAGGTCGAGCGCCGGGTCCACAAAAAACGAGGTGCCCGCCAGTCCGCCCCAGAAATAGGTGCCGACCGAACCCGGCACTGGCGCCACACCCAGGTGTTTGCGCACCGCAAAGCCCAAACCAAAACCGTGCCCGGCAGGCAGCAACGCGCGTGAGCCGCTGTCGGCCAGTGGGATGTCGCCCAGGTGGTCGGTGGTCATGAAGTCCACCGTGCGCGGCCCCAGCAGGCGCACACCGTCCAACTCGCCCCGGTTGAGCAAAAACTGCAGAAAACGCGCGTAGTCCTGCGCGGTGGACACCAGCCCGCCGCCGCCCGAGGCCAGCGTCGCGTCGGTGCGCACATCAATCACCTTCATCTGCAAACCACCGTCGGGGTCGCGGGCAAACGGCTCGGCAATCTGGTGGTGGAATTCGGGCGGCACGGTGAAGGCGGTGTTGGGCATACCCAGCGGCTCAAACACCTGCTCTTGCAAAAACTGCTGCAAGGGCTGCGCGGCAATCACCTCGATGACCCGCCCCAGCACATCGGTGGCACGGCTGTACTCAAACACCTGGCCGGGTTGGTACACCAGTGGTAAGGCGGCAAGTTGCTGGGTGAACTCGGCCAGGCTGCGTTCGCGCGAACCCAGTCGCAGCTGGGCGTACTGGCGCTGCACCGGGCCGCTGCCCAGAAACTCGTAGGTCATGCCGGCGGTGTGGCGCAGCAGGTCGTGCACCGTGGCATCGCGTTGCACCGGCTGCAAGGACGGCTCAGCGCCCTCGTCCAGCAGCACGTTCTGCTTGGCAAATTCGGGCAGGTATTTGGCCACCGGGTCACTCAGCAGCAAGCGCCCCTGCTCCACCAGCATCATGGCCGCCACCGACACAATCGGTTTGGTCATCGAGTAAATGCGAAACCGCGCATCGTTGTGCATGGCCTCGCCGGTGCGCGGGTTGAGCTGGCCGACGCTGTCCATCAAAGCCAGCTTGCCGTGGCGCGCCACCACGGCCACCGCACCGGGCAGGCGTTTGTCGTCCACCTCACGCTGCAACACGGCCATCAGACGCGCCAGCCGCTCGCTGCTCAGGCCCACTTTTTCGGGAGAAACCGTTTGTAATGTCATATCAAAATCATAGCTGAAAGCCCTTTATTTAAAAGGGCCGAAGGGCAATTGCACCACTATTGTGCAAATCAGAACGTACACACCCATCTCTGGACCGGTCATGCACCACGATGCAGCACACTTATCCGCCACAGGGTCGCCAGACGCAACCATGTCGAGATTTCTCTGCAGCGCAACGGACCCATGCTAGCGCAGCGGCTGATCACGCGACGCCTTCGTGGTGACAGTCCCACAGGATTGCACTCCTTTGTCGACCGCCTCTGACAGCACTCTTGCCGAGGCACGTCAGGTCGATGCGGGCAACGGGTGCAGCCCCCAATCTCACATGGCATGTTTACTGCTTGTTACATTCTCATCAGCCATTGCGACGGTTGCCTCCGAAGATCCGAGTTTGCAGCGTAAACCCGGATACCTTTCGAAAAATGCACTGTTAAAGTGCGCGATCGGCGGCATTCGGGGGTCGCGCACTTTGTAACTTCTTTTATCAACCGGAGATCTTCACCTATGCGTATCCGTACCATCAAAACATTGGCAGTCATCGCCACCGCCATGGGCACACTGGCGGCTCTTCCGGCGCATGCAGGCAAAACCCTTGACGGCATCAAATCACGCGGTCAGGTTGTCTGCGGTGTCAACACAGGTTTGGCCGGGTTTAGCGCAGCAGACTCTTCTGGCAAATGGACCGGTTTGGACGTGGACATCTGCCGTGCTGTGGCGGCTGCCACACTGGGCGACGCTGACAAGGTAAAGTTTGTGCCACTGAACGCGCAGCAGCGTTTCACCGCGCTGCAGTCCGGTGAAATCGACATCCTGTCGCGCAACACCACCTTTTCCCTGACACGCGATGCCTCTCTGGGGCTGAGCCAAACCGCCGTGACCTACTACGACGGTCAAGGTTTCATGGTGCCGATCAAGAGCAAGATCAAAAGTGCCACCCAGCTCAAGGGCCAAACCGTGTGCGTGCAATCTGGCACCACCACCGAAAAGAACATGACCGATTACTCCAAGGCCAAAGGCTTGGGCATCAAACCCGTGGTGTTTGAGCAGCTGGAAGCTGCTGAAAACGCTTACTTCACAGGCCGCTGTGTGGCGTTCTCTGCGGACGCCTCTGCACTGGCATCGTCGCGCAACAAAGTGGCCAAGGTGCCAGCGGATCATCTCATCCTGCCAGAAGTGATTTCCAAAGAACCCCTGGGCCCAATGGTGCGCCGCGGTGACGACGAGTGGCGAGCCATTGTGACCTGGGTGATTTATGGCCTGCTGGAGTCTGAAGAATATGGGATCCACCAAGCCAATGTTGACGCGCTGAAAGCCAGCAGCACCGACCCCGTGGTCAAGCGCATTTTGGGCACCTCGGAAGACACCGGCAAATTGCTGGGCCTGGACAAAGACTGGATGGCTCGCACGCTCAAAGCCACCGGCAACTACGGCGAAATCTTCGAGCGCAATGTTGGCCCCAAATCGCCACTGGGCTTGCCGCGTGGCGTCAACAACTTGTGGAACAAAGGTGGCGTGATGTACGCCTACCCACTTCGCTAAACTTACTTTGACAACGCGCGCCGCCTGAAGTCGCCTCTGCGATTCATGCGGCGCTTTTTCAGGGCGAATCTGCCTGCCAAACGTGGTTTCCATTGAAGCGCCTGCGGGCAAGAATTTCCATGAGTTCCGACACATCTCCTCCTAAGCAACACTGGTCATGGCGCAGTCAGGCATTTCGCGGCATCGTCTACCAAGTGCTGGCCATCATTGCCATCGTTGGCGTGGTCTGGTTTCTGGCGCACAACACCTTGGTCAACATGCGGGTGCGTGGCATCCAAAGCGGTTTTGACTTTTTGACTCAGGCCGCCGGGTTCGACATCGGCGAGAGCCTGTACCCTTTTGACTCTGAGCAACCCTATTGGCAGGCGTTTTTGGTGGGTGTCACCAACACCCTGCGCGTCGCCATTGTGGGCATCATCCTCTCGACCCTGCTGGGCACACTGGTTGGCATCGGGCGCTTTTCACGCAATGCGTTGGTGCGCGGGGTGTGCCTGTCCTATGTGGAAGCTTTCCGTAACATCCCGGTGCTGCTGCAGCTGTTGATGTGGTACGTGGTGCTCACCGAGATGCTGCCCTCAACAGATGCGGCTTGGCAACTTGGACCCTTCTTTTTGTCCAAGGGTGGCTTGAATTATCCGATTCCGGTGTGGGCGATGGGGCAGCTTTGGGCTGCGTTTGGGCTGCTGGCTGGCGTGGCGCTGGTGGTGCTGTACCGGCGCTGGGCCAAGCGCCAGTTTGAAGCCACCGGGCAATTGCGCAGCGCTTTTTGGGCACCCGTGGTGATCCTGGTTGTTTGTAGCCTGGTCGGCTGGGCCCTGGGCGGCGCCCCGACCGAACTGAACCGCCCCATCAAAGGGGACTTTGCTATTGAAAACGGTGGCGCCCTCACGCCGGAATTCCTGGCTGTGCTGATTGGGTTGACGCTTTACACCGCTTCGTTCATTGCCGAGGTGGTGCGCGGAGGTATTGCCTCGGTGCCCCGTGGGCAAGCTGAAGCGGCTGCGGCACTGGGCCTGTCGCACCAGCAGGAGATGCGTCTGGTGATGCTGCCGCAAGCCATGCGCGTGATCATCCCGCCGCTGACCAACCAATACCTGAACCTGACCAAAAACTCTTCGCTGGCCGTGGCCATCGGTTACCCGGATGTGGTGTCGATCGCCAACACTGCGCTCAACCAGACTGGCCGTGCGGTGGAGTGCATTTCGCTGGTGATGCTGGTTTATCTGAGCACCTCGCTGGGCACCTCGCTGCTGATGGGCTGGTACAACAGCCGCGCCGCGATCAAAGAGCGTTGAACAGGACAACTTACACCATGACTTCAACGACTTTCCAACCCATTGCCCCACGCCCCGCGCCGGTGAACACAGAAGGCCCGCTGGCCTGGATCAAAGCCAATTTGCTGGCCGACTGGAAAACCAGTCTGGGAACCCTGATCATTGGCAGTTTGCTGCTGTGGCTGGTGCCCCAAGTCATCAACTGGGCACTGATCACTGCCAGCTGGTCGCCCCACTATGAGGCCTGCCACGCCGAAGGCGTCGGCGCCTGCTGGGGTGTGATTTCCGAGAAATACCGCATCATCCTGTTTGGCCGCTACCCGTATGAAGAACAATGGCGCCCGCTGATCGCCACCATCCTGTTAACGGGCTTGTTGGTGGTGAGCTGCATGCGCAGTTTCTGGAAAAGCTGGCTGCCACTGCTTTGGCTGGCTGTGCTGGCGGTGTTTTTTACGCTGATGTATGGCAAGGTGTTTGGCCTGACCCTGGTCGAGACTGACCGCTGGGGCGGCCTGCCGCTCACCATTTTGCTGTCTTCTTTATGCCTGGTGCTGTGCTTTCCGATTGCCCTGCTGGTGGCGCTGGGGCGACGCTCCAAACTACCGGCCATCCGCAGCTTTTGCACCATTTATGTCGAGCTGATCCGCGGTGTGCCACTGATCTCGGTGCTGTTCATGGCCTCGTTCATGTTCCCGCTGTTCATGCCGCAAGGCACCCAGATTGATGTGCTGTTGCGTGTGCTGGTGGGCATCACCTTGTTTGCTGCGGCCTACATGGCTGAGGTGATCCGCGGTGGTTTGCAGGCCATTCCCAAGGGCCAGGTCGAAGCGGCCGCCACGCTGGGCCTGTCGTACTGGCAGACGCAACGCATGATTGTGCTGCCGCAGGCGCTGGCGATGGTGGTGCCAGGCATCATGAACAACTTCATCTCCACCTTCAAGGACACCTCGCTGGTGACCATCGTCAGCCTGTACGAGCTGACCGGTGCGCTCAAACTCGGCATCAACTCCGACGCCAACTGGCGGCCCTACATCATTGAGGGCTACATCTTCATTGCGCTGATCTATTTTGTGTTCTGTTTCTCCATGTCACGCTACAGCCGCTGGGTAGAAAAACAGGTCAACAAGAGCAAGCTTCGCTGATTCTTCCCATTCAACCAAACACAACCATGGCTGAAACCAACAACACCCCACCCATCATCACGTTTGACAAGGTCAACAAGTGGTATGGCAATAATTTCCATGTGCTGCGCGACATCGACCTGAACGTGGCCAAGGGAGAACGCATCGTCATTTGCGGGCCATCGGGCTCCGGCAAATCGACCTTGATCCGCTGCATCAACCGCCTGGAAGAACACCAGCAAGGCCACCTGATCGTGGATGGTGTGGAACTCACCGACGACATCAAGGCGATTGACCAGGTGCGCAAAGAAGTCGGCATGGTGTTCCAACAGTTCAACCTGTTCCCGCACCTCACCGTGCTGGAAAACCTGACGCTGTCACCGATGTGGGTTGGCAAGATGCCCAAAAAAGAGGCCGAAGAAAAGGCCATGATCCAGCTCAAGCGGGTGCGTATTGCCGAACAGGCCAACAAATACCCGTTGCAACTCTCGGGCGGCCAGCAACAACGGGTGGCGATTGCACGCGCCTTGTGCCTCAAGCCCAAGATCATGCTGTTTGACGAACCCACCAGCGCACTGGACCCCGAGATGATCAAGGAAGTGCTCGACGTGATGATCGCCATGGCTGATGAGGGCATCACCATGCTCTGCGTCACCCACGAGATGGGTTTTGCCAAAGCGGTGGCCGACCGCGTGATCTTCATGGACCAGGGCCAGATCGTCGAGCAGAACAACCCGCACGACTTTTTCAACAACCCACAGAGTGAGCGCAGCAAGGACTTCTTGTCAAAAATCCTTGGACACTGAGTGCAACACGTTATTAGCCGTATAAATCACGCTTGACTTGGATTGATCCAAGTGGTGCATGGCCGCACCGAAAGTGTGCGGCCATTAAGATCGCAGGTTCGGGCTACCCTTCAAGCCCGAGCTTTCACAACTTCCGACCACTCACATGCAAACATCTACTTCCTCTGCTGTTTCGCTCACCTTGACGGCGGCTGCCGTACTGGCGTTGAGCACCACACTGGCGCACGCCCAGGACGCGCAAATCGTGCGCATCGCCCACGCCGGCCCCACCTCTGGCGGCATTGCCCACATCGGCAAGGACACCGAAAACGGCGTGCGCATGGCCATTGACGACATCAACGCGCAAGCACCCGTGATTGGCGGCAAGAAGGTCAAGTTTGAACTGGCCCCTGAAGACGACGCTGGCGACCCACGTCAAGCCACGGCTGTGGCCCAAAAACTCTGCGATAGCAAAGTGGCGGGCGTGGTTGGCCACCTGCAATCGGGCACCACCATTCCGGCCTCCAGCATTTACAACAAGTGCGGCATCCCCCACATCACCGTCGCGGCCACCAACCCGGACGTGACCAAACGTGGCTTCAACACCACCTACCGGCTGATCGCCAACGACAACGCCCTGGGTGCAGCTCTGGCTTATTTCGCGCATGACACGCTCAAGATCAAAACCGTGGCTGTGATTGACGATCGCACCGCCTACGGCCAGGGCCTGGCTGACGTGTTCAAGGCCACCGCCGAACAACGTGGCGTGCAGGTGGTTGCCAACGAATACACCACCGACAAAGCCACCGACTTCACCGCCATCCTGACCTCGATCAAGAGCAAAAAGCCCGATGCCATCTTCTACGGCGGTCTGGATGCCCAAGCTGGCCCGCTGTTGCGCCAGATGACGCAACTTGGTCTGCCCAATGTGAAGCTCTTCGGGGGTGATGCGCTGTGCACTGAAAAACTGCCAGCACTCTCCAGCATGTCCGATAACCTGCCCAACGTGACTTGCGCCACTGGCGGCGCCTCGGTGCAGAAAATGCAGGGCGGCACGGAATGGAAGAAGCGTTATGACGCCCGTTTCCCAGGTCAGTTCCAGATCTACAGCCCCTACGCTTATGACGCCACTTTTGTGCTGGTAGATGCCATGAAGCGCGCTGACTCGGTCGACCCCAAGGTGTATCTGCCCTTCATCGGCAAAACCCAGTTCAAGGGCATCACCGCCAACATTGCTTTCACGCCCAAAGGTGAGCTGACCACCCCTGCGGTCACGCTCTACTCGTTCAAAGACAAGGTCCGCACAGCGCTGAACTGATCACACAACATGGCGCACCGTCTGCCCTTCTTGGGGGCCGACTAGCCATTCAGCAACCACGCTGAGAAATCAGCTTTTGATAGCAGCTACCCCTTGTAAATAAAGGGCTAGCTGCTATTTTTATGTGAGATCGGCCACAAGTCTCCCAGCGACAGCCAGACGAATGCGTGGCTTTTTGACCGCCTTGACTCAAGCTAGCGGCTTGTTGTGCCGATAACAGGGTTATTGGTCCATCCCATGGAAGCCTGCACTTCTCAACGGAGCGTCCAATGCGCGACAGCCCGCGGCGCCTTCCAACTTCCCTAGGCAGGAGAACACCATGCAAGTCACCTCAGCCACATCCAGCACCAGCAGTTCTTCAAGCAGCACCAGCCAGATCGCCCAGTTGCAAAAGCAACTCAGGGATCTGACCCAGCAATTGAAAGACCTGGCGACCTCCAACCTGGACGCCAAAGCCAAAGCCCAACAGCAGCAGTTGTTGCAAGCACAAATTGCCGTCGTCCAGGCGCAAATCGAGGCGATCCAAAATCAGAAACAACAGGAACAGACCAACAAGGCCAACGAGGCGGCATCCCAGAAAAATGCCAAGACCACCGCTGCTGCCAGTGACAAAACGGTGGGCTCTCAGGTCGACGTCTACATCTGAGGACAGCGCTCGTCTTGTCGGTCAGCCAGGGCGTTAGCTCCCTGCAACCTTCATCTTTTTGATCAAAACCGAGCCGACGGTTTTGGCACCTTGGTTGTAGGTGTCTGCCCCCACCGCCAAAATATCCTTGAACATGGTTTTCATGTTGCCGGCAATGGTGATCTCTTCCACCGGAAAAGCGATTCGGCCGTTCTCCACCCAAAAGCCGCTGGCCCCGCGCGAATAATCGCCAGTTACCGCATTGACACCGCTGCCCATCAACTCGGTGACAAACAGGCCGGTGCCTAGGCGTTGCAGCATCGCGTCCAAATTGTCACCAGCACGGGTCAGACGCGAGGTGAGCGTCAGGTTGTGGGAGCCACCCGCATTGCCGGTGGTTTTCATGCCCAGTTTGCGTGCCGAATAACTGCCCAAGAAATAGCCTTGCACCTTGCCCCCCTCCACCACGCTGCGCGCCTGCACGCGCACACCTTCATCGTCAAAGGGGGAGCTGCCCTTGGCACGTTTGACAAACGGGTCTTCCAAGATGTCGATGTGCTTCGGAAACACTTGCTTGCCCAGCGAGTCGAGCAAATACGAACTCTTGCGGTACAACGACCCACCACTCACCGCCTGCACGAAGGCACCCAGCAAGCCCGCTGCCAACGGCGCCTCAAACAGCACCGGGCACTCGGTGGTGGCGATCTTGCGGGAATGGAGCCGGCTCAAGGCGCGCTCAGCGGCATAGCGGCCAATCGCCTCGGGCGAGGCCAGATCGGCCGCATCACGCTGCGAGCTGTACCAGTAATCGCGCTGCATGTTGGCGCCCTTGCCAGCAATTGGCGACACCGACACCGAATGGCGCGAACTGGCATAACCGCCGCGAAAACCGTGGGTGTGGGCACTGAAAAAGTGAGACTGCTGGGCCGACACCGCCGCGCCCTCGCTGTTGGTGATCCGTTTGTCGACCTTGAGCGCGGCGTTTTCCGTCTGCAAAGCCAACTCGGTGGCTTGCTCGCTGGTGATGGCCCAGGGGAAAAACAAATCCAGATCGGTACGCTGCTCACCCGGCTGGGCGATGTCAGCCTCGTCCGGCAAGGCGGCAAACGGGTCTTCGGCGGTAAAACGGGCAATGTCGTAGGCGGCCTGCACGGTTTGCTTGATCGCCTTTTGCGAAAAATCTGAGGTGCTGGCGTTGCCGCGGCGCTGGCCCAGGTGCACCGTGATACCCAGTCCCTTGTCACGGTTGCGCTCGACGTTTTCGAGCTCGCCCTTGCGCACCGACACACTCAGGCCCACCCCTTCGGAAGCATGCGCCGAGGCGTCGCTGGCACCGAGCTTTTTGGCGTGGCGAATGGCGCTGTCAACCAGATCCTCAAAAAAGGCCCGGCTGTAAGCAAAACCGGCTTCAGCGGGCGCTGGAGCGCGCCTCGGCTTGGAAGGTTTCGCTGTGGTGGAACGTTTGCTGGAGGTGGCTTTGGGAACAATGGAAGGCATGTTGGGGGCGGCTGGGTGGCTGGCACTCAGATCCGTTTGGGTTTATTCATAGCGGCGGCTATGATACTTGGCTATGTCAAGAAAACTGAAAAAAGGCTATTTTGTGCGCGGCGAGTTCGTGGCCGAGGGCAGCGAGCGCGATATCGAGCTCAAGGCCGAGCTCAAAGGCACCGACGATTTGAGCCGCACCGACCTCAAGCGCGAGAGCACCGAGCTGCAAAAACTTGGTGAGGCGCTGCTGACCCTGCGCGCCGATCTGCTGGAGCGTCTGCCGCTGAGCGACAAGTTCCGCGATGCCATTGCCGACGCCAAACGCATCACCAACTTCGAGGGCAAACGCCGCCAGATGCAGTTCATCGGCAAGCTGATGCGCAAACTTGAAGCGAGTGAAGTCGATGAAGTGCGCGCCGCGCTGGACGAACAAGCCAACGGCTCGGCGGCAGAAAATCTGCTGCTGCACCAGGCTGAAATCTGGCGCGACCGCCTGATTTCGCAGGACGATGCCGCAGGCCAGTGGATTGAGCAGTACCCAACGACCGACACCCAGCAATTGCGCGCGCTGATCCGCCAGGCCCGCAAAGACGCCGTGCCCGAAAAACCCGGTGCTGCCGTGCGCCATGGCCGTGCTTACCGCGACATTTTCCAGCTGGTGCGCGAAGCACTCGGCGCTATCCCCGACGCTGACAGCGACACCCCGCCTTTTAGCGCCAGCAACGAAGCATCCTGAGCATGGGCAACCCGTACCCGCCGGTCAAGATCGGCATTGTCTCGATCAGCGACCGTGCCAGCACGGGTGTTTACCAAGACAAAGGCCTGCCCGCGCTGCAAAACTGGCTAACGCGTGCCCTCAAAAACCCACTGCAGTTTGAGCCGCGCCTGATCCCGGACGAACAAGCCACGATTGAAAGTACGCTGATCGCGTTGGTGGAGACCGGTTGCGCCCTGGTGCTCACCACCGGCGGCACTGGCCCAGCGCTGCGTGACGTCACACCCGAGGCCACGCTGGCGGTGGCCCACAAAGAGATGCCCGGTTTTGGTGAGCAGATGCGCCAGATCAGCCTGGCCTTTGTACCCACCGGCATCCTGTCGCGCCAGGTGGCGGTGATCCGCGACCAGTCGCTGATCATCAACCTGCCGGGTCAGCCCAAGGCCATTGCCGAAACGCTGGAAGGCCTGAAAGACGCCGATGGCAAGCAACAGGTCAACGGCATCTTCGCCGCTGTGCCCTACTGCATCGACCTGATCGGCGGGCCGTACCTGGAAAGTGATGCAGCGGTGTGCCAGGCTTTCCGGCCGAAAACTGCCATCCGCACGTTTACATAAGAAATAGGCCTCTAGCCCTTAATGGATAAGGGATGGTAGCTACAAAAACTGAAGCTACTTACCAACCAGCTGATTGAGCTTATCCGCCTCAAATTGTTCGGCCCGGGCCGCGTCGCCGGGCACGCAATTGGAGGCTTGGCGGCTGGCTTGCAAGGTGTCGATGGCTTTCCACAACATCGCGATCTGGTGCTCGTGACCGGACGCGTTGTCGATCAGCCCCCGCATGGCCTGGCTTAACGGGTCGTCGCTTTGGGTGACACCGTAGGCTGAAAAACCCATTTTGGACGCGGCTTCTTCGCGTTTGACATCGAGTTCGGCCTGGATGATGCGCGCCGGGTTGCCGACTGCGGTGGCACCTGCGGGCACCGGTTTGGTCACCACGGCGTTGGAGCCGACCTTGGCACCGTCACCCACGGTAAAACCACCGAGCACCTGCGCACCCGCCCCCACCACCACACCACGCCCCAGCGTCGGATGGCGTTTGGCGCCCTTGTAGAGCGAGGTGCCGCCCAGCGTCACGCCCTGGTAGATGGTGCAGTCGTCACCAATCTCGGCCGTCTCACCCACCACGACACCCATGGCATGGTCAAAAAACACCCGCTCACCAATGGTGGCGCCGGGATGGATTTCGATGCCGGTCAAAAACCGGGTGACGTGCGAGACAAAACGCCCGAGCCACTTGAAGCCATGCGTCCAGCAGGCGTGCGCCAGCCGATGCAGCACCACCGCGTGCAAGCCGGGGTAACAGGTCAGCACCTCCCAACGGCTACGCGCAGCCGGGTCGCGCTCAAGAATGCACTGGATGTCGGATCGGATTCGGGACAGCATATGGGGAGTCTAGTTTGATTCAGGCAGGTGCGAGGATGCCCCCGGCGCTGGCGCGGCCTTGAGCATCATTTTGGCCATGCCACGCAGGATGTGGATCTCTTCCTGGGTGACACCGGCGCGGTTGAACAGCTGGTTGAGCCGGGGCATGAGTTTTTTGGGCGCTTGCGGGTCGAGAAAATCAATCGCCACCAGCGCCTGCTCCAGATGCGCCAGCATGCCCGCCACCTGCGCGGCGTCGGCCAGACTAGGCGCCGCAGTGGCTTGGGTGACTGGGTAGCCGCCCAGCGCCTCACGCCAGTCATAAGCAATCACCTGCAGCGCCGCGGCCAGGTTGAGCGAACCAAACTGCGGGTTGCTGGGGATGCTCAAGCACACATGGCAGCGGTACACGTCTTCGTTTCGCATGCCAAAGCGCTCGGAGCCAAACAGGAAAGCAATACCAGAGTTTGAAGCATTTTCAGCCTCTAGCCCTTGTTCTGATTGGGCCAGTAGCTCCTGATTTAAGAGTGACTGAAAATGCGCACGCGGTCTGACGGTGGGCGGGCCGAAGTCACGCGGCGTCATCGCGGTGGCGCACAGGTGGCTCATGCCATCGAGTGCCTCGTCCAGGGTGTCAACGATGCGGCAGTTCTTGAGCACATCGGTCGCACCGCTGGCGCGCTGGATGGTTTCTTCACGCCGCAGCACATTGGCCCAGCGCGGCGCCACCAGCACCAGATCGTCAAAACCCATGGTCTTCATGGCGCGGGCGGCAGCGCCGACGTTGCCGGCGTGGCTGGTGTTGATCAGGATGAATCGGGTCTTCATGGTGGGCCGTTAAAATAGGCCGATTGTCGCTGCCTCATGAGGGCGCAGTGCCAGCCCACAACTCGCCATGCCGACTTGCCCCAAGCCAGCGTGGTCACTACAGACCGACCATGAACTCTCCGAATCTGCACCCAATGATCAATGTGGCGGTGAAAGCCGCCCGCGCCGCGGGGGCCATCATCAACCGCGCCGCACTCGACGTGGAGTCGGTGCGGGTCTCGCAAAAACAGGTCAACGACTTTGTCACCGAGATCGATCAGGCTTCCGAGCAGATCATCATCGAAACCTTGCTGGGCGCCTACCCTGGCCACGGCATCTGGGCCGAAGAATCTGGCCGCGAACACGGCGCACAGGATTCCGAGTTCGTCTGGATCATCGACCCGCTGGACGGCACCACCAACTTCATCCACGGCCTGCCAATTTACTGCGTGAGCATCGCGCTCGCAGTGCGTGGCAAGGTGGAACAAGCCGTCATTTACGACCCCAGCCGCAACGACCTGTTCACCGCCACCAAAGGGCGTGGCTCCTACATGAACAACCGGCGCATCCGCGTGGCCAAACGCAATCGGCTGCAAGAGTGCCTGATCTCCACCGGTTTCCCCTTCCGCACGGGCGATGACATGAACAGCTACCTGCGCATGTTGGGCGACATCATGCCGCGCACAGCCGGTGTGCGCCGCCCAGGTGCCGCAGCGCTTGACTTGGCTTATGTGGCAGCCGGGTTTACCGATGGCTTCTTTGAAAAAAATCTGCAGCCCTGGGATGTGGCAGCAGGCTCGCTGCTGGTGACCGAAGCCGGTGGTCTGGTCGGCAACCTGTCGGGCGACGCCGACTTCATGGAACAACACGAATGCCTGGCAGCCAACCCACGCATCTACGGCCAGTTGGTCGGCATCCTAGGCAAGTACAGCAAATTTGCGGGCGCCGGTGACAAAGCCAGCGTGCGCGCCGCTGTCGCAGAACTGGCACAAGCCAATGCTGAAGAACCCCAGCCGGGTGCCCCCAAAGACGACGCAGACGCTGATTTTTAGCATTCACCAGCCGCAAATGCCGCATCTGTCAACCCAGATTGACATATGATGATGGGTTGAGACAGAAGAAGATCACCGTTTCTTTTTTGGACACCCCATGGCACTCACTTTCCCTTTTGCAGCAATCGTCGGACAAGAAGAAATGCGGCTGGCCATCCAGATGCTGGCCGTAGACCCAAGCATCGGGGGCGTGCTGGTGTTGGGTGACCGGGGCACCGGCAAGTCCACCGCAGTGCGCGCACTGGCGGACCTGCTGCCCCCCATCAAAGTCGTCAAAGACTGCGCCTATGGCTGCGACCCGGCTGGCACTTCTTTGTGTGAAGACTGCCAAGCCCAGGTCGGGCACAAGTTAAAAACCGAAACCCGCGCAGTGCCTGTGGTGGACTTGCCGCTGGGCGCCACCGAGGACCGTGTGGTGGGCGCACTGGACCTGGAAAAAGCCCTCTCACAGGGTGTCAAGAAATTTGCACCAGGCTTGCTGGCGCAAGCCAACCGCGGTTTTTTGTACATCGACGAAGTGAATCTGCTCGAAGACCACATCGTTGACTTGTTGATTGACGTGGCGGCCTCAGGTGAAAACCTGGTGGAGCGCGAAGGCCTGAGCGTGCGCCACCCCGCGCGTTTTGTGCTGGTGGGCAGCGGCAACCCCGAAGAAGGAGAACTGCGGCCCCAGTTGCTGGACCGCTTTGGCCTGTCGGTGGAAGTACGCACCCCTCAAGACCTGGACATGCGGGTGCAGGTGGTGCGTCGCCGAGATGCCTTTGAGCGCGACCCACAAGGGTTTCGTGCCGAATGGGAAGCCGCTAACACCAAGCTGCGCCAACGCATCGTGCGGGCCAAAAAACTGATTCAAGACCTGCAGGTGTCAGACGATCTGCTGCTGCAATGCGCCACCTTGTGCCACAAACTCGGCACCGACGGTTTGCGCGCCGAATTGACGCTGCTGCGTGCCACCCGTGCCTACGCAGCGTTGCAAGGGGACAAAGTGGCCGATCGCAGCCATTTGCGCGCCATCGCACCGCTTGCCCTGCGCCACCGCTTGCGCCGCAACCCGCTGGACGATACCGGCTCAGGCACACGCGTGCAGCGCGCCATGGACGAGGTCTTGCCTGCATGAACGCCCCCGGCCTGTCCCAAGCCGAACAGGCCTGGCAGGATGCACAGCTGGCGCTGATGGCCCTGCAGGTCGACCCAGTGCGCCTGGGCGGCATCTGGTTGCGAGCTTCTCATGGCCCGGTCCGCGACAACTGGCTACAACTGCTCAAAGACTCCTCTCTCAAAACCTTTCGGGTACCGGGCCAGGTCGATGATGAACGGCTGCTGGGCGGCATGGATCTGGCCGCCACATTACAAACCGGCCAGGTGATCCATCAGCCCGGGCTGCTGGCCCAGGCGCACGGTGGCGCCATTGTGCTGCCCATGGTTGAGCGCCTGCCATCCAAAGTAGCGGCACACATTGCCCAGGCACAGGACAGCGGCCAGGTGCATGCCACCCACGCCCACATCACCAGCCCAGCGCAGTTTTCGGTGATTGCCCTGGATGAGTCCGAAGAAGACGAAACCTGCGCCGCGCAAGGACTGACAGAGCGGCTGAGCCTGTGGCTGGATTTGCGCGATGTATCCATGGCGCAAAGCGGCAATATCTTGGAAGCCTTGGGCCAAACTGAACTGCAAGAAGCCACCGCTTTGTTGGCGCAAATGCAAACTAGCCACGAGCAAGTTGAGGCGCTGTGTCAAACCGCTCTTGCGCTGGGCGTGGACAGCTTGCGCCCACCACTCATGGCCCTGCGTCTTGCCTGCGTATGTGCGGCGCTGGAAGGCCGCGATGCGGTGAAACAGACCGACCTGCAGTTGGCAGCCCGCTTGGTGCTGGGGCCACGCGCCACCCGCATGCCCGCCCAACCGCAGGACGAGGAACAAGAGCCACCGCCGCCCGAGGAGCCGGAAGAGCCGCCTCCTGAGCAAGAGCCTGAAAGTGATCCACCAGAACCGCCGCCCGAGGACGAACAGACACCCGAGCCACCTCAAGAAGCCTTGGAAGATGTGCTGCTGGCCGCCGCTCTGGCCAGCTTGCCCCCCAAACTGCTAGACCGTTTGCTGCTAGGCAAGGCCAGCACCAAAGCTGCGCATGGACTCGGCAACAGTGGTCAGGCCAAGACCAGCAAGCTGCGTGGCCGCCCCCTGACACCGCGCCCTGGCAAGCCCAGCGCTGGTGCACGTTTGCATGTGCTGGCGACGCTGGTGAATGCAGCCCCCAAACAACGGCTGCGAAACAATGCCCCAGGCTCTGGGCGGGTGGCGATTCGCAGCGATGACTTTCATGTGCAACGTTACGCACAACAAACACCGTCTTGCCTGATTTTTGCGCTCGACGCTTCAGGCTCCGCGGCACAACATCGTTTGGCCGAGGCCAAAGGCGCAGTCGAGTTGCTGTTAGAGCAATCTTATGCACGCCGCGACAGTGTCTGTGTGATTGGCTTTCGGTTGGCCACCGCCCAAGTTTTGCTCCCCCCTACTCGCTCGCTGGTTCGTGCCAAACGTGCTCTGGGTGGCTTGCCTGGCGGTGGAGGCACGCCGCTGGCCAGTGGCATCCAGGCGGCATTGTCCCAAGCGCAGATGCTGCACCGAGCGGGATCCACACCCATGCTGGTGATCCTGAGTGATGGACGCGCCAATGTGAGCCTGGCGGGCACCGGTGGACGGGCACAAGCCAGAGAAGACGCACAAGCCTGTGCCCAACAATGGCGCCTGACCGGCTACCCGTCCCTGTGGATCGACACCGCACCCCAGCCCGAGCCGCAAGCCCAGGAGCTGGCCAATCTGATGGGTGCCAACTATTTCCCGATGCCCTATGTTCAGGCGCAACGTATGGCATCCGTGGTGCAAGACCTGAGCGCCCAAGTGCGCAGACCTTGAATGGCCCTTTGGGACGCGCTCTACCCACCGATGGACTGGGAGGCTAACCGGGCCACTTGGCCCCACACCGACCACAGCCGATTTGTCACGGTGCACGAGCAGACCTGGCATGTGCAGACGTTTGGGACTGGTCCGGTCGTGTTGCTGCTACATGGCACAGGCGCATCCACCCATTCCTGGCGTGATCTGGTTCTAAAGCTGGCGGAGAAACACACCGTGATCTCTCCAGATCTGCCAGGGCATGCGTTCAGCTACTGGAACACGCACAAGAGCAACTCGCTCCACCACATGACATCAGGTCTGACTGACCTGCTCAACCATTTGAAGGTTTGGCCAAGCGCCATCGTGGGCCACTCCGCAGGTGCAGCGGTTGGGGCACAGCTCATTCTCAACCATGCCGAATCATCTGAAACAACGCTGATTGGGCTAAACCCGGCGTGGCTTCCCTTGACAGGTTTGGCCAGTTGGCTGTTTCCGCCTACGGCCAAACTTCTGGCACTCAACCCGTTGTCGGGTGTGTTGTTTGCCAAACAGGCTGCCAAGCCTGCCATGGTGCGTAACCTGCTGCAAAGCACAGGCTCCCATCTGGACGAAGCTGGTCTGAATTATTACCAGCGACTCCTGCAAACACCGTCACATGTCAGGGGGGTGTTGGCCATGATGGCCGCTTGGCGTCTCAACAGACTTGCACAGCAACTACCCCAACTCAGCTGCCCAGTCTTCATGCTGCTGGGCAGCAATGACCGCACCATCCCGGCGAGTCTGGCTGCTGAAACCATGAAGCTATTGCCTAACACCACCAGCCGTACCCTCGTCGGCTTAGGCCACTTGGCTCACGAAGAAGCGCCTGCTGCAGTGAGCGAACAAATTCTGGAGTGGCTTAGCCAAACGGGCCATTGAGCACGATGGTGGTCCAGTTGAGGTAACCGGCGGCGCTCACCCATGCCAGATAAGGCAGGATCAAGATGGAAGCCCAGCGCGATTCACGCCACAAGAACCACACCAGTGAAAACACCGAGAGCCACAGCGCACCCCATTCGAGCATGGCCCAATCAGGTCGATGCAAACCGAAATAGAGCGCACTCCACAATATATTGACCAGGGCGTTGACCACAAACAGGCCCAGCACAAAGCGCTTACGTGCCTTGTTGGGGGCAGCGGTCCAGGCCAGCGAGCCGCTGAAAACCAGCAGGAAGAAGATCACAGACCAGATCACCCCAAAAGCGGGGTCTGGCGGTTTCCATGCCGGTTGCTTCAATGAAAAGTACCAGGGCCCCAAATCGGTCAAAAGTGACCCGATACTGGCTGTTCCAAAGCTGAAAACAAAGGCAATACTCAGGGTTTGCCAACCCCCAAAGCGCTTCACACGCGGGCAAAACCAAGCAGATGTGCCAGGTCTTTGAAAAAGATACGAATGTGTGCCATGGGTTTCTTACGCACCAGTCTTTTGTTCATGTAGGACTCAAAGGTCAGGCGCTGCACATCGGGGTCTTCACAGACTTTCACAAAGCGCTCGCGACGCTTGTCGTTCTGGTACCAGAAATATTGCAGCAAGCCAAGAATCCAGAAGACCCGGCCATGTTCTTTGAGAAATTGTTTGCGCGCCAGTTTCAAACAGGCGGCATCACCGGTCTTGAGCGCCTGTTGAACCGCTTCTGCCACCATGCGTCCACAGGCCATGGCGTAATAAATGCCTTCACCTGATGCAGGCGCCACCACGCCGGCAGCATCACCAGTGAGCACGATGTCACGGCCGTTTTCCCACCGCGGCAAAGGTTTGAGCGGAATCGGTGCGCCCTCGCGGCGCAAGGTCTCCACACCGCTCAAGCCCGCAATTTCACGCAATTTATCCACCGACCCGCGCAACGAAAATCCTTTGTCCGCACTGCCCGTTCCAACACTCATGGTATCGCCATGTGGGAACACCCAACCGTAAAAGTCCGGTGAGATCGGCCCTTGGTAATAGACATCGCAGCGCTCCGGGTCATGGGAGGGATCTTGCACTGGGGCACGAACGATTTCGTGATATGCAAAGACGTACTTGGTCTTATCAGCTCCCTCAATATGCTGGCGGGCGATCTCCGAGCGCGCACCATCAGCGGCTACAACGAAGCGGGCACGGACGCTGTCAGACTCACCCAAGCCCTGCGGGGTTACGGGATTGAAGTGCACGCGTGCAACCCCATCGGAGTCATGTGTGATTTTTTCGCAAAGTGCACGCAGACGTGTTGCACCGTGCGACTTGGCTCGCTCGCGCAACCACTCATCAAAACTGTCGCGATTGACCATGGCGACAAACCCATTTTCGATATGGATGTCGACCTTGTTATTTTTGGGCGAGATCATGCGCGCGCAGCGCACTTTTGCGACCAGCAAGTGATCAGGGATGTCAAAGTCTTTGATCAGACGAGGGGGAATAGCCCCACCGCACGGTTTGGTGCGACCTTGCCGATCAAGAAGCAATACCGACCACCCTTGGCGGGCAAGATCATCGGCCGCTGTTGCCCCAGAAGGTCCTCCGCCAACGACAACCACATCGTATTGGCTTGTATTCATGACTGCACCCTTTGCAATTCCGTTGAAAAATAATCGTTGGACTGCTCAGTCACGACAGCATTGCGGTTAACCAAAATGGCGCACCACGCCGACAACTCAAACATTGCAGACTCAAAACCGAAAACCGACGAATAAGCCAAGCCACTTGAGGCCATCAGCCAGTGCGCAATGTCGCTGGCTGCGGTGCCCAGAATGCCCCCCAGACCGAACGCGATCGCCTGCGCTGCGCCCCACAAGCCCATTCGCGTGCCCTCATGCCCCTGCTGTCCCTGCGTCGATAAACGCATCATGGTCGCAATTGCAGAGATGGAAAATGCACCATTGGCGATGCCCAACAAAACGATATTGGCCTTGAGTGGCCAACTGTGCCCCTGCATTCCTGCCATCGCCAAACCCACCATCGCCACAGCAGAAAGCAGACATCCCCAAACCATCCAGCTTTGGACGCTGCCCAGGCGGCCTTTGACACGATCCCAGCCAACCAATGCCACCCACAACATGCCCGCCAATACCGCACCGTGCTGAAAGCCGGCCAGCTGTGTAGTCTGTCCAGGTGTCATGCCAAACACATCTCCGGCAAAAGGCTCCAGGATCAAATCCTGGGCGCTGTATGCCAGCATCGAGAGAAACACAAAGATGGTGAATGTTCTTGCCTGAGGTTCACGCCACACCTGCAACAGCGTCTCCTTGAATTTGCTGGCGGATCGCTCACTGGCGTAAACACTGACAACTGCGCCTTCATCGGCAGTTGTCGGCTTGCCCTCCAGTCCCCACAAACTCAAGGCGGCGATAGCCACTACTAGCAACGCCAAACCGGCGGTCACCCGAATGAGCTGCTCAGGGGAATAGGGGGCAATCAGCTTTCCCACGGTGACCGCTGTCATCGCGAAGCCAAAAATCATCATCATCCAAACCAACGTGGCAGCAGGCGCTCGTTTGCCATCAGGAACACGCTTGGCCATCAATACCAGCAAAGACGTGCCGCACGCACTCACACCCAACCCGATCATGGAAAAGGCCAAAACGCACAAAGTCAGACCAAGTCCAAATGTGCCTTGCATCAAAACGGTGGCTATCGAAGCCAACAAACCACCCACGGCGAGCACAATCACCCCACCTAACATCCACGGCGTGCAGCGGCTACCCTGATCTGCACCAAAGCCCATGCGCGGCCGAACCATCTGCACCAAGTAGTGCAATGCCACCAAAACACCAGGCAAGAGTGCAGGCAAGGCCAGCTCAACCACCATGATGCGGTTCAGGGTAGAGGTTGTAACCACAACCACTGCACCCATGCAGGCCTGAACCAAGCCCAATCTGGCGACGTCAAGCCAACCAAAAACACGCACTGGCTTCATGACAACACTGACGGAAGAAAATGCAAGGCCCAAGCACTCACCATCATGCCAGACACATACAGTGGCACACCAAACGCACTGAGCATCAGGGCCTTTTCAATCGGTTGTTGAACAAAAGACCGCATCAACGGAAGTTGCGCCAGAACAAGGGCAAAGACGCCTGCGGCATGCCAGGGCTGCGACCAATGCAACAGCAACACCACCACAATCAACTGCGGAACGAGCATGATGATGCAGGCTGCTTGGGCAGCACCCACCGGACCAAGCTGCACGGGCAATGAGCGAACACCCATTTGCTTGTCCCCATCGATGGCCTTGAAGTCGTTAAGGGTCATGATGCCATGGGCACCGACGCTATAAAGCAATGCCAAAAGCAAAGACTCAGAGCGCGGCAGAGCACCACCCAACATCACAGCGCCGCCGGTGACCCACGCCAACCCCTCATAACTGAGCGCACAAGCCGTGTTCCCCCACCAGCCATTGAGCTTCAAGCGAAAAGGAGGTGAGCTATAGGCCCAGGCAAACGCTAAACCCAAAGCGCACGCCAAAAAACCCCAGGTTCCTAACCCCCACGCCCAGAGCAGTGACAAAACTGTCCACAAAATCGCAATATATAGGCCCCATCGCCCTGGCATTCGTCCCGAAGGGATCGGTCGATTCGGCTCATTAATGGCATCCACATGGCGATCAAACCAATCATTGACAGCTTGACTGCTGGCACAAACCAAGGGCCCGGTCAAAACTAAACCTAGAAAAATGAGCTCCCAGTTGGCGCTGAAGCTTTGCGCGGAGGCCACAACACCACACGAAAAAGCCCACATAGGCGGGAACCAAGTGATCGGTTTGAGTAGTTCTGTGACAGTAGAAAGCGAGGGTCGAGCCATCCTTGAATTTTCACCGACACCCGAAATATGTCAACTAATACTTACACTTTAGTTGTTAATTGTCAATCAGTGAATACTGTTGACTTCCATGTCGCTGACCATCTCGAAGCGACGCAACTTGACGTATAGACTTTGCCGAGATAAACCCAGCATCTCTGCGGCTGACGCTCGATTATTCTTGGTTAATTCCAATGCAGATTGGATACACATCTTTTCGATCATATCGACCGTTTCGCCCACAATATCTTTCATCGGCATGCGACCAACCAGCTTGGACAATTCAGCCACCGAACTGACCATGCCATTGGTAACCGGCGTCTCTTTGACACGAACCCGCTCAACATCGCGGATATAAAAAGCGTAGTAGGCTTGATCTGTATTAAGAGTCAGAGCGGAAATTTCCACAGCAACCGTTGATCCGGACATGACACGCAGCTCTGTTGCGAAGTTCTTTACCAGCGTCTGTGCGCGCAAATTTGTCAGCAACACACCCCAGTCAACCCCCCCTCGAACGAGCCAATTTTCCAGCGGCTGCCCGGACAACTGCGACAAAGCAGTAGCTCCCAGCATGGTCATCAACTCTGCATTGGCTGACTTAATCACCCCCGCCCTATCCGTCAATGCAAACCCATCTGGGGAATGCTCAAGCGCTTCGCTGAAAAGCAGCTGCTGATCAGCCGCAGATGTCGGCGTAACCACCATCCCGTGCGGCAGCAAGCGAATCAGAAAATGGGGACCACTCTCTTGTCGAAAAACTGAGGCAGACACGGTGCAATCACCTGCAGCACCGACAAACCGCGCGCGACACATCTCAATGCGCCCGGTGGCATGTGCCATACGCAGCAAAGACTGAATTTCGTCGCGGTAAAGCGGCTCAAAGCACTCAGTGATATCCCGCCCCACCAGTTTCTTGTTACTGTCTTTGACAAAGACCTGCGCACTCGAATTGGCATCAAGTACACGAAAACTTAGTCCGTCGACCAACAAGACAGCCTCATTGCCTGTCTCAAAAAGAATGCGGTATTTGGTCTCAATATGTCGCAACCGAAGATAGTCGCGCTCAATGGACTGCTGGGTTTCAATCAGACGCCGCTGAAGAATAGCAATCGCCTCCATGTCACGACCCAATGCCAATGATCGGCCATCGTCGCCAAGACTCATGACAGCGTACTGCATCGGCAAATCAGAACCATTGCCCATGTCATGGTTCACATGCCGCCAGCGCAACTCCTCATTCGCACCGCGTGCGGCAAGCATTTCCAAGATCTTGGCACGACTCTCACTGGTGACCACACTATCCCATGAACGCCCCATCCAAGACCGACAACCCAAAGCAAGCAACTCGGATTTGCGAACAGAAATATCCTCTATCACACCATCTTTATCCAAGATCAGTGCAATATCAAAGGCGACGCGCACCAGTCGGTCAAACGCCTCTCCTGACAAATTACCAAGCTTCATTTAGACGTCATGATTGGAGTTGATGAAGTTCAATGTATTGGTTGAAATGTGTGCATCAAACAAATCGATCAAGCGGCAAGCTTCAACCTCTTCAGGTTCTGACGGGCAATTCGCTCTGACACCCGAGCGTCTCCACCGACCAGATCAGCACCCACCACTTCCGCCAAATCAGGAACCATATCTACCATGGGGCCGCCTACCATAAACAGCGCCCGAGGATTGAGCGAGACCTGTCGAGCCTCCGCTATAAGCGAGTTCAGTGCGCCAATGGCTCTGTCAGAGGATACCGAAAAACCGACCACATCAAACCAGTGTTGCGATAACTCTTTGAACATATCAACCTCAGACTCAGGAACAATGCTCAAAGCTTGCCAACCTTCACGCCTGAAAAATTCAGCCAACATGATCGAACCAAAGCTGTGCTGAGATCCAAGCCCCGAAAAGAAAACCGCACTATACCCATTGAATTTTTTGCCAGCTTGACACAAAAACTGGGGACTGAACTCATAGAGAATTTGCTGCAGACTGTGCGTTCCGCTTGTTACCTTGACAAAATCTATAAGATCATCCAGCCACCAACGACCTAACAACTGTGCAGCTGGAACCAGCCCATACAAGTAGATATCCTCAAGATCGCAGCCTTCTTCATGCCATGAACGCACTTCAGCAAGTGCTGCCTCATATCGACAAATGCTGGCGCTCGCCAAAGTTTCTATAGCACGATCATTGACAGAGCCAGAACTCATCCGAAATAGAGACATACATTTTTTGCTAAAACAGCCTACTCACAGCCGCACTTTCCACTTCGACGATCAACAAGTGGATGAACTTTGCACGTCTCGCCAGGGTTACCGATACAACCGAGATAGTCCTAACTGTTGACTTGAAACAATTCTACTGGCAAACCCAATCAATGTAAAAAAAATAATACGTCAAGTTATGTTGACACTTTAGACATCAACAGCTAAAGTGCCCGCTTGGAATGCCCTCTGCAGACAACATGTCACATTCAGTTTCAAGCCACAACATGCTTTACAGCCCGGAGCAAAAACGCCGCCGGGATGAGTCGATCTGGACGCTGGTTCAAGGCGTTTTGGCCCCACTTCAATTTTTGGTATTCCTGATCAGCCTTGGGCTGGTTCTGCGCTGTTTGATAACAGGTGAAGGAGAGTCTGCTGCACTGCTCTCGGTGGTTATAAAAACGTTGACGCTATACACCATCATGCTCACAGGGTGCATATGGGAGAAGGTGGTTTTTGGTCAGTACCTTTTTGCAGCTGCTTTTTTTTGGGAAGATGTTTTCAGCATGTTGGTGCTGGCTCTTCATACAGCTTATTTGTATGTCTGGTGGTCTGGCGCGATCTCACCTACCCAACAACTGTGGTTGGCCATTGCCGCCTACACCACTTATTGCATCAACGCAGGACAGTTTCTACTGAAACTGCGCGCTGCTCGCTTACAGGCTGAGCGCATGCTGCTCAAAGACGGCGAAGGCAGTCCTGCTCACATGCAAACAAGGAGCGTTGCGTGACTCAAGTGATTCCCATCAGTCGTTCAGACGTTCTAGATTGCACCACGAACGCTGTGATCTCCGAGAAGGGACAAAGAGAGGTTTTTTGTGGCCTGACCGGCATCATCTGGCTCCACCGCAAGATACAGGACGCTTTCTTCTTGGTGGTAGGTTCGAGAACATGCGCGCATCTTATTCAGTCGGCTGCTGGCGTCATGATTTTTGCAGAACCCCGTTTTGGCACAGCCATTATTGACGAGCGTGACTTGGCCGGTATTGCTGATGCCAATGACGAGTTAGACCGAGTAGTTTCTGAATTGTTGACCCGGCGTCAAGACATCAAGTTGCTTTTTTTGGTTGGATCCTGCCCATCCGAAGTAATCAAGCTGGACTTGTCGCGTGCGGCAAATAGGTTAAACGGGAAACACGGATCGAGAACCCGTGTCATAAGTTACTCAGGTAGCGGGATTGAAACAACATTCACACAAGGCGAAGACGCCTGCCTATCTGCGTTAACACCAACGCTACCAAACAGACGTACTCGTGGCAAACATCTGCTGATCGTGGGTACGCTAGCGGATGTCGTGGAGGACCAGTTAAGCACCCTGCTTCGCAAAATGGGGATTGAGCACTTTGACTTCCTGCCTCCTCGCAATAGCTCAAAACTTCCCGAAGTCGGTGCAGAAACACTATGCTTGTTGGCCCAGCCTTTTCTGGCAGATACAGCAAAACAACTAGAGTCGAGAGGAGTCAAACGCCTGAGGGCCCCGTTTCCGCTTGGCGCAGAAGGCACGACACAGTGGCTGCAGGCGGCGGCAACAGCATTTGACGTTGACCAAAAACTTTTTGAAGAAGTCACACACGCACCATATCAACGGGCCAAGCAGTCTATAGAGCGCCACAGGGCACAGCTTGAGGGAAAGAGTATTACCTTTTTGCCCGACTCTCAGCTAGAAATCCCGTTAGCTAGATTTGTTTATCAAGAACTTCATATGAAGTTACTCGAGATTGGTACGCCCTACCTACATCGCCAAATCATGGGGCCTGAGCTTGAGCAACTTCCCCGCACAACGCGTTTGAGCGAAGGCCAAGCGCTGGAGTTACAACTAGATCGTTGTGACGCGGATCAGCCTGATTTGATCGTTTGTGGTCTTGGATTGGCCAATCCGCTCGAAGCAAAAGGCTTCACCACCAAATGGTCCATTGAACTTGTTTTCACACCTATTCAGGGCTACGAACAGGCGGGCGATCTGGCTGCACTGTTCAGTCGGCCATTTGCACGCAAACTCAAACTAGTCGCCTAGGCATCTCGTCAATGCAGCTCACTCTCTGGACTTACGAAGGCCCTCCGCATGTTGGGGCAATGCGGGTGGCTACGGCCATGACCGATGTTCACTATGTCTTGCACGCCCCACAAGGGGATACTTACGCTGATCTCTTATTCACCATGATCGAGCGCCTCCCCAGACGCCCGCCAGTAACCTATACGACGTTCCAGGCGAGGGATTTGGGTGGAGATACGGCGCAGCTCTTCAAAGAAGCCGCATCCAGCGCTTTTGATCGATTCAAGCCCAGCGCAGTGCTGGTGGGATCATCTTGCACGGCAGAATTGATCCAGGATGACCCGGGTGGTCTGGCTAAGGCCCTGAACTTATCCGTGCCAGTCATTCCCCTGGAGTTGCCTGCTTATCAGCGTAAAGAAAACTGGGGAGCATCCGAGACGTTCTACCAGCTCGTCAGGAGCTTAGCCAAGCCAGCCGCAAAGGACACCTCGCCACCTTCAGCCAAACCCAGTTGCAATATTCTGGGACCAACTGCACTTGGGTTTCGGCATCGCGACGATGTTCGTGAAATTTCCCAGCTTCTGCAAGCGCTGGGAGTTGATGTCAATGTCGTCGCCCCATTGAATGCATCGGTAAACGACATTCAAAGACTTGCGAATGCGGACTTTAATGTTGTTCTCTACCCAGAGATCGCCAGTACAACTGCAAGCTGGTTGGAGCGCCAGTTCGGTCAGCCATTTACCCGCGTGATGCCCATCGGGGTAAGTGCAACCCGTGAGTTCATACGGGAAGTTGCCACATTGACCAAGCTACCTATTCCTGACGGACTGGAGAAAGACATGCACTCCGTTTGGTATTCCAGATCTGTCGACTCAACCTATCTGACGGGTAAGCGCGTGTTCCTTTTCGGTGATGCGTCCCATGTGGTGGCTGCAGCTAGGTTTGCCAGCGAAGAAATGGGATTTGAGGTCGTCGGCATCGGAACTTACAGCAGGGAATTCGCCCGTGAAGTGCGTGAAGCGGCAAAAAAGTACCACGTCGAACCACTCATCACAGACGACTACCTAGCGGTTGAAGAGCAAATCAAAAGTCTTCACCCTGAACTGATCCTTGGCACGCAGATGGAGCGACACATTGCCAAACGGCTCAGCATTCCTTGTGCCGTGATCTCAGCGCCAGTGCACATTCAAGACTTCCCCGCCCGCTACGCACCTCAGATGGGGTTCGAAGGTGCGAACGTTTTGTTCGACACTTGGGTGCACCCGCTGATGATGGGTTTGGAAGAACATCTGCTCGGCATGTTCCGCGAAGACTTCGAGTTCCATGACGGCGCAGCGCCCTCCCATCTTGGCTCAAGTCGGGTAGCCGAACCCCAGGCAACCGCTTTAAAAGGAAGTGCTCAGATCGATTTGCCCAAGCCCCCGACGTCTTTGACATCGCCAAGTTCTTGGAGTGCAGAGGCTGAGAAAGAGCTGGGGAAAATCCCGTTCTTTGTGCGAGGGAAAGCCCGACGAAACACCGAACGATATGCCATGGACCAAGGCCTGAGCACCATCACCGTGGAGACGTTATATGACGCAAAAGCTCACTTCAGCCGCTGACAATTCCGGGTCACAGACCCCGATCAAGGTGGTCTTGCTTACGATGGACAACCATCTGGCAAGTGCTGCCGAACGGTCATCCAAAACTCTGCGGAAGAATATCCCAGGATTATGCTTCAAAATTCATAGCGCAGCATCTTGGCGAGACAACGCCGACGCCCTTGCAGGCAGCATAGCCGACGTCCAAACTGCGGATTTGGTCATTGTCACCATGCTGTTCATGGAAGACCATTACATGCCTGTGCTTGATGCGCTCAAAACGCGGCGCGAGCATTGTGACGCCATGGTGTGCATCATGTCTGCACCTCCTGTAATGCAGCTCACTCGCATGGGCAAATTCACCATGGGCGGTCAGTCAGGTGGTCTGGTCGGCTTGCTCAAAAAGCTACGCCCCACCCCCAAAGAAGGATTCAAGAGAGAAGAATCCAGTGACGATGCGGGCGCCAAACAAATGGCCATGTTGCGCCGACTGCCCAAGCTCTTGCGTTTTATTCCCGGCACAGCACAAGATGTCCGGGTTTTCTTCCTGACCATGCGCTACTGGCTTGCTGGTTCGGAACAAAATGTCAGCAATATGGTGCAGATGCTCATCAAGCGCTACGCCAGCGGCCCAAGACAGCAACTGCGCGACCTGGCGCACCCCCAAGATCCGCTGGAATACCCGGAAACCGGTGTGTACCACCCACGGATGAAAACACAGCTCTCCGATCAGTTGAGTGAGTTGCCCACTGGCTCCAAGCAGCAACCTACTGTTGGCTTGCTGCTATTGCGCTCCTACCTCTTGGCCGGAAACGCAGCCCATTACGATGCCGTCATTAATGTATTGGAGTCCAAAGGGCTGAGGGTCATTCCGGCTTATGCCAGTGGACTAGACGCGCGCCCAGCGATTGATCGTTATTTCAAGACCAACGGCAAGGTCAACATTGATGCCCTGGTTTCACTGACTGGTTTCTCATTGGTCGGAGGACCGGCTTACAACGATGCCAAAGCAGCTGAGTCCGTGCTCGCCAGTCTGGACGTGCCCTACATTGCTGCGCATCCGTTGGAGTTCCAGTCGCTGGACAAGTGGGGTGATTCGAACCGAGGACTTTTGCCGGTCGAATGCACCATCATGGTCGCGATTCCGGAATTGGACGGATCCACTGTGCCAATGATCTATGGTGGCCGCCCTGGTTCAGATGGCACAGTCTGCGCAGGGTGCAAGCGTCTTTGCAAGTTCACAGCCAGCAACAAGACGGAGGACATGTACGCCTGCACCGAGCGCATTGAAATGCTGGCAACACGGGTTGCCAAGCTGGTGGCTTTGCGTCGCACCAAACGCGAAACTCGGAAAGTTGCCATTATTCTTTTCAATTTCCCGCCGAATGCAGGCGCGGTGGGTACAGCAGCATTCCTGTCAGTGTTTGAATCTTTGTTCAACACATTGACTTCGCTGGCAAAGCAAGGTTATCGGGTAACTGTGCCGTCCAGTGTTGACGCTTTGCGTGACGTTGTTCTCAAAGGCAACGCAAGTCAATATGGCACAGAAGCGAATGTGCACGCATTGATTCCAACAGAAAAACACGTTCAACAAGAGCTGTGGCTGGATGAAATCGAAGCTCAGTGGGGCCCCGCTCCAGGCAAACATTTGACAAATGGGCAGAGCATTTTTGTCTTGGGCGCACAGTTTGGTGAAGTGTTGGTAGCGCTACAGCCTGGATTCGGCTACGAGGGCGACCCCATGCGATTGCTGTTCGAGTCTGGTTTGGCTCCCACCCACGCTTTCAGCGCGTTCTATCGCTACTTGAAAAATGACTTCAATGCCGATTGCGTTCTTCACTTTGGGACCCATGGGGCGCTTGAGTTCATGCCCGGCAAACAGGCTGGCATGTCTGGCAATTGCTGGCCAGACAGGTTGATTGGCGAGCTGCCCAATGTTTACCTATATGCAGCCAATAACCCGTCTGAAGGCGTACTGGCCAAACGCCGTGCTGCGGCAACACTTATCAGCTACTTGACACCGACCCTGGCCCAAGCCGGACTTTACAAGGGTCTGATCGATCTCAAGCAGTCGCTGGAACGCTGGCGGGCACTGGCGCCTGGCCAAGACAAAGAGCGGCCCGAACTCGCTGACATGTTGCATGATCAAGCCATTGCCCTTGATCTGGCGGTTCCCCAAACCAAAGAAGAACTCTCAGAAGCACAAATCAACGGTGAAGCTGTGCCTTGGATTAACGCGTTGCAAGCCCAAATTCTCGAGTTGGAGTACACGCTGATTCCTGAAGGTCTACATATCGTTGGAAAAACACCTACACGCGAACAACGTCTGACTACGCTCAACGCACTGGCACAAGCCATGGGTCTCGAGAATGTGCCATTGTTGGAGAACTTGGTGGATGGAGCATCGGAGGCGGCCTTGTTGGCTCAAGCGACCGACTTGGATGCAACCCAACTTGAATCACTCAAACAACTGGTTGCGACGAACTACCAGCTCGGACAGGACAGTGAAATCGAAGGTTTGCTTAAAGCGCTGGACGGGCGCTACATCGCCCCCGCCCCTGGCGGGGATTTGCTGAGGAACCCTAAAGTGTTGCCTACAGGCCGCAACCTTCACGGCATTGATCCCTTTCACATCCCGTCAGCCTTTGCTGTTAAAGATGCACAGCGCCAAAGCGACAAGCTGATTGCCCGATACATGCAGGATGGTGGCTCAGCACCCGAAACCGTAGCAATGGTTCTCTGGGGCACTGACAACCTGAAATCTGAAGGTGGTCCCTTGGCTCAAGCGTTGGCTTTGATGGGCGCCTTACCTCGTTTTGACACCTATGGTCGGCTAGCTGGGGCTTCTCTCGTTCCGCTCGAGGAGCTGGGGCGCCCACGTATAGATGTGGTGATTACTCTTTCCGGGATCTTCCGCGATTTGTTGCCTATGCAAATTCGGCTTTTGGCTGAGGCCTCTTTCTTGGCGGCTTCGGCAAACGAACCTGAAGAACAAAACTACATTCGCAAACATGCTCTGGCCTACATCGCCGAGCATGGTGGAGATATGGATACAGCGTCGCTGCGGGTCTTTGGCAATGCTGAAGGCGCATATGGTGCAAATGTCAACCAACTGGTGGACAGCAGTGTTTGGCAAGATGAAGACGAACTCGGCAACTGCTTCACGCAGCGCAAAGGCTTTGCTTATGGTCGCGAAGGTCGCCCTGTACGCAACAATGCCCTACTGCAAAGTGCATTGGCCAGCGTGTCACTGACCTACCAAAACCTTGATTCCGTCGAGTTGGGGGTAACGAGCATTGATACCTACTTCGACACCCTGGGTGGCGTCAGTCGGGCGGTGTTGCAGGCCAAACACAAGATCGAAGGCAACGAAGCCAGTGCGCCGCCTGTTTATATTGGAGATCAAACGCAAGGTGATGGTGTGGTGCGCTCACTGACTGAGCAAGTGTCATTAGAGACACGCACGCGCATGCTCAATCCCAAGTGGCATGAAAGCATGCTTCAGCACGGCTATGAGGGCGTTCGCCAAATCGAAGCCCATCTGACCAACACCATGGGCTGGTCAGCCACGACTGGGCAAGTCCAGCCTTGGGTGTACCAGCAGTTGGCTCAAACTTTTATCCTTGATCCGGAGATGCGCGAGCGACTGGCACAACTCAATCCGGTTGCATCAACCAAATTTGCCAACCGCTTACTGGAAGCGTCGCGGCGCCAATACTGGCAACCCAATGCTGAAACCATGAATGCCTTGCGGCTCGCTGGTGAAGAGTTGGAAGACCGTCTAGAAGGTGTTTACGAAGGAGTCCCCGCATGATTGAAACCACTGCAGTCCCCCTGTCCGACATACGGCGTGGTGGCCGTCCTATGGACGGTGAGGGAAGTATGCAGGTTCAGCTCGACCCAGCCGTCAAGATTGGAACCGCCAAGGTATTCGCGGTATACGGCAAAGGTGGCATTGGCAAAAGCACTACCTCGTCGAACCTGTCAGTGGCTTTTAGCAAAATGGGCAAGCGCGTGTTGCAAATCGGCTGCGATCCCAAGCACGACTCGACGTTCACATTGACCAAAAAACTGATGCCGACCGTGATAGATGCATTGGAAGCCGTCAATTTCCACGCGGAAGAGCTCCGCGTAGAAGACTTTGTCTACCGAGGCTACAACGGCGTCATGTGCGTTGAAGCAGGCGGCCCTCCTGCTGGGACGGGCTGCGGTGGGTATGTGGTCGGCCAGACCGTGAAGCTACTCAAAGAGCATCACTTGCTTGAAGACACCGATGTTGTGATTTTCGATGTGTTGGGTGATGTGGTGTGCGGCGGCTTCGCAGCACCATTGCAGCACGCAGACCGTGCGCTGATTGTCACAGCCAACGACTTCGACTCCATCTTCGCAATGAACCGCATTGTCCAAGCCATTGGAGCCAAAGCCAAAAACTACAACGTACGGCTAGGTGGTGTCATCGCCAACCGCAGCGAGGCAACCGACCAGATTGACAAGTTCAATGCAGTGGTTGGGCTGAAAACCATGGCCCACTTCCCGCTCCTAGATGAAATTCGGCGCAGCCGCCTGAACAAATCCACGCTGTTTGAAATGGAGCCCACGCCTGCAGTCAAAGCTGTGCAGGACGAATATATGCGACTGGCCGCCGCGCTATGGTTAGGCGCAGATCCACTGCCTGCCGTACCTATGAAAGACCGGGATATTTTTGACTTGTTGGGTTTTGACTGAGATCTACGCATGAACGAAAACACTTACCAGGAGCGACGCGGTCAGATCGAAACCTACTTTGATCGCACAGCAGTGGCCGCCTGGGAAAAGTTGACATCTGATGCACCCTTGGGCAGGGTGCGCTCAACTGTGCGCGCTGGCCGCGACAATATGCGAGCAACCCTTTTGTCTTGGCTACCGTCTGACTTGCAAGGCAAACGCATCTTGGACGCTGGCTGTGGCACAGGTGCACTGTCTATTGAGGCTGCCCGCCGAGGTGCAGAGGTAGTGGCCATTGATTTATCCCCCACCTTGGTTGATCTGGCACGAAGCAGACTACCGGCAGATGTTGCGTCCAAAATTGACTTTCGAAGTGGCGACATGCTTGACGCCGCACTTGGTAAGTTCGATCATGTGGTGGCAATGGACTCCATCATTCACTACCGAACCGAAGACGCAGTCAGTGCACTGTCAAAACTGGCAGAAAGAACATCGTCCTCCATTCTGTTCACCTTTGCACCACGTACACCACTGTTGGCATGCATGATTGCTATTGGACGATTATTCCCTCGTGGCGACCGAGCACCTTGGCTAGAGCCCATGGCCCAGGAAAAAATTGCAGCACTTATGGCTGACCATGCATCTTTAACAAACTGGGCTCCGGCCCGGACCCAAAGGATTTCCAGCGGCTTTTACAAATCACAAGCTATGGAGTGGTGCAAATCGTGAGAGCTGCAACGTTTAAACGCCTTGCCAAGAGCATTCCAGGCGAATGGCTTCCCTTTGCGGATGTTGCCAGTGCCGGGTTGCCCTTGTCTCGACTTTTACGTTTGTCTTTGTTCAAAGTCACGATGGGTATGACAACAGCGCTACTAATCGGTACGCTCAACCGGGTCATGATTGTGGAACTTGGCGTGGCCGCCTCGTTGGTTTCACTGATGCTGGCGCTCCCACTCTTGGTCGCCCCGTTTCGTGCCGTGACGGGCTATCAGTCAGACACACATCAATCCGCCTTTGGTTGGAAACGTGTGCCATATATGTGGGGCGGCACACTCGTTCAGTTTCTGGGACTGGCCTTCATGCCCTTTGCCTTACTGGCGCTGACGGGGCAAGGAGAGATTCCTCTACCGCCCTGGGTGGCGCAAGGCGTGGCAGCCATGGCATTTTTGATGGTTGGCGCTGGCTTACAAACATCTCAAACTGCCGGGTTAGCGCTTGCCACTGACCAGGCCAGTGAAGAAACCCGACCAAGAGTCGTCGCATTGATGTACATCATGCTGCTAGCCGGAGCTGTTAGTGGCAGCTTGATTTTCAGCGTCTTGTTAACAGACTTTAGCGCCCAACGCCTGGTTCAGGTCGTGCAGGGCACGGCCATGGTTGTTTTGCTCCTGAATTCGTTCGCGCTCTGGAAGCAAGAGGCCCGTGATCCAGAACGAGCAGCAGCCCGAAAACATACTTCACGCCCACCTTTCAAGCAGGTGTGGACTCACTTCATTAATTTGCCGCACGCACGACGTTTTTTGTGGACAACAGCTTTGGGCACGACCGCATTCAACATGCAGGACATCATTCTGGAGCCTTACGGTGGGGAAATTCTTCATCTGACGGTGGGAGCGACAAGTGCCCTGACAGCGATGCTCGCCGGCGGAGGGTTGATCGGATTCTTGATTGCCGGACGCAAATTGATGCGCGGGATGGACCCGATGCTGCTCGCTGCGAGTGGTGCCTTGGTCGGCATTCCTGCTTTTTCAGCCATCATTTTTTCAGCGCCTCTTGAAGCTGGATGGCTATTTCGCATTGGAGCCCTGGGTGTTGGTCTCAGCGGCGGATTGTTTGCGGTTGGCACACTTTTTACAGCCATGCGCCTGGACGGTGGCGGCTATATTGGGCTGGCGCTTGGCGCCTGGGGTGCTGTGCAGTCAACGGCGGCTGGGCTAGCCATGTTTTTCGGCGGCGCCCTGCGTGACTTGGTGACACAGTTAACGGCTAGCGGTGCTTTTGGTAGCGCGTTTGCCGCTCCGTCGGTTGGCTACAGTGTGGTGTATCACGTTGAAATGCTCTTTTTGTTTATCACGCTGATTGCTGTTGGCCCCTTGGTCCGGCATGGCTCGCGTGTCACAAAATCCATCCAGATCGTCCCAGTTATTCAGTAGATTTTTTGAAGGAGTTAACCATGGAATTTGGTGGTTTCACACAATCTTTCGACGTAGCACAGCTTGTGCTCTACGTTTTTTGGGCATTTTTTGCCGGCATTATTTATTACCTTCAAAGGGAAGCCCATCGCGAGGGCTACCCGATGGATCCGGGTCGAGCCAATGGCCCTGTGACAACTGGCTGGCCTTTGGTTCGACCCAAGACCTACAAAATGCGCCATGGCCCTGACATGGTCGCACCCAACCCCAATCGGGTCGATGGCGACTTCTCGTACGAGCCGGGGAATGCCTGGAGTGGTGGCAACATCGTGCCCAAGGGTGATCCATTGCTCGCAGGTGTTGGTCCTGGTGCTTGGGCCATGCGTGCAGATGAACCCGACCTGACCTATGAAGGCACCCCCAAGATTGTTCCACTACGGGTTGCCAAGGACTACACCGTCGCCAAGCAGAACGTCGACCCCCGTGGTATGCAGGTGATCGGTGCAGACCGGGAGAGCGCAGGTGAAGTTTGCGACATGTGGATTGACCAATCAGAATCTATCTTCCGCTACATTGAAGTTGTCCTCAAGGGCTCTGACAACCGAGTGTTGATTCCGATGAACTTTGCGCGGATCAACAAGAGCGGCGTTCATGTGAACGCATTGATGTCCTACCAATTTGGTAACGTCCCCAAAACGCGCACGCCTGAACAAATCACGCTCCTCGAAGAGGAGAAGATCATGGGATATTTTGGCGCTGGTTTGCTTTACGCACATCCGAGTCGGCAGGAACCATTGCTGTGATTGCGAACCACGAGCATGAGTTCGAGGCTGCCCCCGGGCTGCCAGAACCCTTGCCTGTTGGTGAGAAATTGCTATGGCAGGGAGCGCCGCAATGGCAACAACTTGCGTTGCATGCGTTTCACGTCGGCAAGATTGCCGCCTACTTTCTGATCATGTTGGCATTTCAACTCGTCTACCTGATTGAGCGTCATGCCGCCGTAGGTGAGATTGCAATCTCCATTATCAAGAGTTTGGTGATGGGTTCGGTGGCTTTAGCGCTACTGAGTGCGGTCGCTTGGTTTGCAAGCAAAACGACGATCTACACCATCACAGACAAGCGTGTGGTCATGCGTATTGGCATTGTCCTAACACTCACCTTCAATTTGCCGCATAAACGCATTGCCGCCGCATCCATGAAGAACCTCCGTGGAAACATAGGGGATATCGCATTGAGCCTTTACCCGACAGATCGAATTGCCTGGTTGCATCTCTGGCCGCATGCCCGGGCCTGGAGGTTGACCCAGCCTGAACCAGCGCTTCGCTGTATTCAAAACGTGGCAGAAGTTGGGCAGATCCTTCTTGATGCGTGGGGACAGGCGCATTCAGACGAACGATCTGTAATACCCCACTTGACGACGTCTGACTCTTCTGTACAAACCAGTGAAAGTGTTCTCGCATGACGACCGCAATGCCTTCAGGCAGCCTGAAAGCACCTATTCGCAAGCCAATAGGCTATTTGCTTGTCTTCTTGGGCATCGTACTGCTGCTGGTGACTTTTGCACGTTTTGAAGGTTTAGGTTGGACCGTCAAAGATGCACCTGTACTTTGGCAACGTGAGCTGGTCTTCACTGATACACCGGATGGGCAAATCTTGGTGTTTGATTATTCTGATAGCAAAGAAGTCGCGAGATTCAAGGGCGAGCAAGGCTTTTTGCGTGGAACGCTCAGAGCACTTGTGCGTGAGCGAAAACGCCGGGGCATTGGCCCAGAGGCACCTTTTCGCGTGGTGGAGCACACAGACGGCAGACTGACGCTGCTAGATCCCAGTACGAAACAGCGCATTGACTTGGAGTCTTTCGGACCAGTCAACTCAGCTATATTTCGCAACTTCAAAAAACTGTAGTTAACCTCAGTACGCCAATGAACACACTCGCGCAAAGTATTGAAACGGCAAAAGATGCGAATGCAAAGGCTGTGCATAGTAGTGTGCTCAGCCCACGTTTTTACACGACCGACTTTGCTGCGATGGATCGCATCAATATCGAACCACTGCGTGAAGAGTGGGACATCATGATGCGCGAGTATGAAGGCGACAACAATCACGACCACTTTCAACGCGACGCGGCATTTGCGGACGAAGTGGCCCAGGCAATGCCTTTGCTGTCCGAGGAAATGCGCCAGGAGTTCATTGATTTTCTGGTGAGCTCTTTAACCTCTGAGTTCTCCGGTTGCATTTTGTATAACGAGATTCGCAAAAATATAGCGAATCCAGACCTCAAACAATTGATGTCCTACATGGCGCGTGACGAATCGCGTCACGCGGGCTTCATCAATCAATCTTTGCGTGATTTTGGGCTAGGCATTGATCTTGGCAGTCTAAAGCGCGAGAAGGCATACACTTTTTTCAAGCCAAAGTTCATTCTGTATGCCACGTACCTATCGGAAAAAATAGGTTACGCACGCTACATCACTATTTACCGCCAGCTTGAACGGTTTCCGGAAAAGCGTTTCCACCCGATATTTCGCTGGTTTGAGCGTTGGTGCAACGATGAGTTTAGACATGGTGAATCGTTTGCTCTGATCATTCGCGCCAACCCTCACCTCTTGCAAGGTGCTAATTTGTTGTGGGTGCGTTTTTTTCTTTTGGCGGTCTATGCAACGATGTTCGTTCGCGACCACAGCCGCCCCATGTTGCACGAAGCCATGGGATTGGACTCGGCGACATACGATTACACCGTTTTCCGAATCACCACCGAGATCACCCAGCAGGTATTCCCGATTGCGCTAGATACAGACAACCCACGATTTCGCCGCGGACTGGAAAAGCTATTTGCAATTTCTAAAGTCAACGATCTGGCCAAAAAACAAAGTGGCGTCCTTGGTAAGTTGAAACAAGCGTGGCATGTTGCGCGCGCCTGTTTCGTGTTTGGCAAGCTTTATTTACTGCCGGTCAAAAAGCAGGCGCTGACCAAAAACGTTCGCATGGATACAGCGTGGTAAACGACACCATTCTGGCTTGTGGCTATGCGGCGATTTGCTGGTGGTTCGGCACAGGCATCATCTTGTGGCTTGACAGACTTCCGCCCAGAAGTTTTCGATGGAGCTTGAGCGGCTGGAGCGTGCTCTTGGTGCTGAGCTTTTGGGGTGTTTCCGAAAGCATGAAAAGCGTAAGCGTTAACAATGCCTATTTGGGATTTGGCAGCGTTATTGTGATGTGGGGCTGGCACGAACTTGCGTTCTTAACCGGTTGGCTTACTGGAACACGTAAGAAACCTCTACAGATCGGCGTAATCGGACTGACGCGATTCCGCCAATCTCTGGACGTG